>Ga0209345_10004276_pt1 | contig 13917 bp, 16 predicted proteins | sample Cruoilmetagenom7_FD_187294 | JGI IMG/M metagenome (GOLD analysis project Ga0209345, IMG submission 187294) | Oil polluted marine microbial communities from Coal Oil Point, Santa Barbara, California, USA - Sample 7 (SPAdes) (version 2) | ecosystem: Environmental > Aquatic > Marine > Oil seeps ... | reverse complement strand
TCATCAGTGATCTCGATACCCTTGGCAGCGGCCTTTTCGGCAATCTTGCCACCGGCTGCCTTTGCCTCAACGGGCCATTCGCCGGTCAGCGCTGCGGTAAGATCATCACCGGGCATTGGCGGCCAGTCGCGGCGCGCCCAAGAGGGGCCGGTCGCCTCAGCCTTCACATCCTGTTCAGTATCGCCCAGCGCTTCAAAAAAAGCCTGCCAGCTTTCATCGACTGCGGAAGGATCGTTGGCATAGCGCGCGTACATCTGCTCCAGATACTCGGCGTTGTGGCCTTGCATGAAGGAGGATGCGTGGAATTGGTCGTTGGCAGGATGATCAGTCATGGAGTGACCTCATTAGGGTTAGGACCGTAGCGATTATCATTGGGCTCGGAGGGGAGAATGGCGTGGCTGAGTGCGAATACGAAACGAAACAAAAAGAGGATCAGGCTGATCGTAGCGATGAAAATGGCGACCCATTTGCCACCGACAAATTTGAACAGGATTTCGGGCATCATTGCCCATCCAAAGAGGTGATCGCGTGCCTCTCTAAAGCCATTCGCTGCCTCAATTTGAAGGGTGTAGGCAGCGGACGAGCACAACAAGAAGACAAACAAGGCGAGCAAAGGCGAAACCGCATGCGCACCCCATATGCCTACATCCTGAAGCCTGCGCCACCACAGCACCATGAGCGGGAATGCCGAAACAACGACCGCCAAAACAGTACCCATAAAAGTGAAGTTTAGCAGTGAGGCAGCAATGCCTGCAATGACACACAAGCTTACTCCGAAAGGCATGAACCCCCAGAACTCGGAACGCTTGGCGCGTCCCGAGTTACTGAAGGGGGCCATAAGGCCGCCCAAAAGGACTGACTTGGATGTCATATGTGCAGTGTTACCCTTTATTGATGGCTTCTTGGACCGCTTCGCCAAGCGTCGCTGGGCTGTCGGCCACCACAATACCTGCTTCGCGCATCGCGTTGATTTTGGATTCCGCGTCGCCTTTGCCGCCGGCAACAATCGCGCCTGCGTGGCCCATGCGGCGGCCGGGAGGGGCCGTGCGACCCGCGATGAAACCGGCAGTTGGTTTCCAGCGGCCGGCTTTGCGTTCATCTGCAAGGAACTGTGCAGCTTCTTCTTCGGCTGTGCCGCCGATTTCACCGATCATGATGATCGATGTTGTTTCCGGATCAGCAAGGAACATTTCGAGGATGTCGATGTGTTCGGACCCTTTGATCGGGTCACCACCGATACCAACGGCGGAGGACTGACCCAGACCAAGATCGGTGGTCTGCTTGACCGCCTCATAGGTCAGTGTGCCAGAGCGCGATACAACACCGCAAGAGCCGCGTTTGTGGATGTGGCCCGGCATAATGCCGATTTTGCAAGCGTCAGGCGTAATAACACCGGGGCAGTTGGGGCCGATCAGACGGGATTTGGAGCCGTCCAACGCGCGCTGAACGCGCATCATGTCCAGAACAGGAATACCTTCGGTGATGCAGACAATCAGTTCCATTTCGGCGTCGATGGCTTCCAGAATGGAATCCGCTGCGAAGGGCGGTGGCACGTAAATCACTGTCGCGTTGGCTTCGGTCACGTGGCGTGCTTCGTGGACCGAGTTGAACACGGGCAGGTCCAGATGCGTCTGGCCGCCTTTGCCGGGTGTTACGCCGCCAACCATTTTGGTACCGTAAGCAATCGCCTGTTCGGTGTGGAATGTACCCTGCGAACCTGTAAGGCCTTGGCAGATGACTTTGGTGTTTTCGTCGACAAGTACGGCCATTATATTTGCTTTCTTTCGTTATTCGTATGTGTGTGCGCCGGTTGCGGCGCGGTGAGGAGGCGAGGGACGAAGGTGAGATTCATGCTCTGCGCCCCGCTGAACTGCTTAGATAAATCGCGATGCCAAACATCAGGGGGATACCCATTTCACCGACTTCCTCGAGAACAGAGAAGGTCTGGTTCGTCGCACTGGAAAAGGAGACGCCAAATGGCTCAAGTTTGCGGTCAAGCCCGTCGATCGTCTTGCTTAGAACGGCAAAAACCAAACCCGCAAGAACTGCAATGCTTGCTGAACGACGCGCCGCTATTCCACGTATAAACGCTGCGGTTTCAAATCTGATTAGAGCCAGGCAGGTGGTTACGATTGCAATTAGCAAGGCCAATGAGATCATGAATTCAGGCGTTGAAACCGTGTCGCCGGTGTATTGGCGTGCTTTTAACAAACCCTCGGTAAACGGCTTCTTGTCCAAGTCGAGCTCACGGGCAGCGCAGAGCGCCATGACAACGTAGAAGTACCAATGAGAGCGCAACGACATTGGGCCCCAAAAGACGAGCATTGCGGCCATGCACAAACCATAGCCGACAACAGCAAGGACTTCGAAGAAATCGCCTTCCTTGATGAGGTTGTTCTGAAGCTCGACCGCCATCAGCAATACCGCCAATGCCATCACAATGATAGAAATGACACCGCCAGCAACGAGCCAACTGCCAGACTTGCTATGATCTGCCGCAACATTCATTTCAGAATGCCTTTCAAAAAAGGCGCACTGGCCATCCCCGAAGGGATGTCCAGCTTTGCCGCGTCAGATATGCGAGCCGACAACATGACAATCAGCCTTTGACCGCTTTCACGATCTTCTGTGCGCCGTCTTTCAGGTTATCCGCTGCGATCACATCAAGGCCGGAATTGTTGATGATGGCTTTGCCTTCTTCAACATTGGTACCTTCAAGGCGCACAACCAGTGGAACTTTCAGGCCGACCTCTTTAACCGCAGCCACAACACCCTCTGCGATGACATCACAGCGCATGATGCCACCGAAGATGTTCACGAGGATACCTTTGACCTGTGGGTCCGAAGTGATGATCTTGAAAGCTTCGGTTACTTTCTCTTTTGTTGCGCCGCCACCCACATCCAGGAAGTTGGCTGGCTCGGCACCGTAAAGCTTGATGATGTCCATCGTCGCCATGGCAAGGCCCGCACCGTTCACCATGCAGCCAATTTCGCCATCCAGCGCGATGTAGTTGAGGTCATATTTTGAGGCCTCAAGCTCTTTTGGGTCTTCTTCGGTGGTGTCGCGCAGTTCAGCAATGTCGGGCTGGCGGTACATCGCATTGCCGTCAAATGATACCTTTGCGTCAAGCACCTTCAGATCGCCGCTGTCGGTGACGATCAGCGGGTTGATCTCAAGCATTTCCATGTCTTTTTCAACGAATGCTTTATAGAGTAGGCCCATCAGTCCAACGCATTGTTTGACTGCCTTGCCTTCCAGACCCAACGCGAATGCAACGCGGCGCCCGTGGAACGCTTGGAAGCCTGTCGCAGGATCAACCGAAAAGTTGATGATCTTTTCAGGTGTGTTTTCGGCAACCTCTTCGATGTCCATGCCGCCCTCGGTCGAGCAGACAAAGCCAACGCGCGATGTTTCGCGGTCAACCAGCAGCGCGAGGTAAAGCTCGGTCTCGATGCCGGAGCCGTCTTCGATGTAGATACGGTTGACTTGTTTGCCGGCAGGGCCAGTCTGATGCGTGACCAATGTGCGGCCCAGCATCTTCTTCGCTTCCTCGGCAGCTTCGGCCACGGATTTTGTCAGGCGCACACCGCCGGCTTCGCCTGCGTCTGCTTCCTTGAATTTACCTTTGCCGCGTCCGCCAGCGTGGATCTGTGCCTTGACTACCCACAGCGGGCCATCAAGTTCGCCAGCGGCGTTTTTTGCATCTTCAGCTTTAAGGACAACGCGCCCGTCGGAGACTGGTGCCCCGTAGCTGCGCAGGAGGGCTTTGGCCTGGTATTCATGGATGTTCATAAGAGACGGTCCCGTCTTTGGTTCTGATTAAGCGATGTATACGCGATATACGTAACTTTTCCTGAACAGCATTTCGCAGGTGGAATGTTAAATCTACCAAAAAGCGACATTTGTGATCACACGTCAAAAACCTGTGATCACAAATGTGGCCGTGAGATGGAGAATCAGTCTGGTATAGAAAGAAAACGCGTTGGCGGAGGGGATAGATTTTGCGAATATGTCTCAAATTCACCGGAAAAGTAAATTTGACCGCTCTTCGCGCCAGATGTTCGCTGGTGTGATTGCGGGATTCGGGCCCACTGCAATCCATGGCAATGTGTGACCCTCCCCGCTGAAATTGTGCTTCCGGCGGAGAGGGGAAACAGGAGCCTTAAGTGGGGATCAGCGCCCAGTAGTCGAGATCCAGCAATACCGACGGAAGGTACTTTCCATCCTCGCCGCGCAATTCAAACGGCTGGCCGCCTTTCGTCGCCACAAGGCGAAGGCGGATTGCGCCCACGCCCGGTGCTGCTGTCTCCGCCTTATCCAACACCTCGGTCCATGCACGGATGGTATCGCCCGCAAGACAGGGGTTCGCGTGGGCGCCGCCGTTCAGGCCGACAACCATCTGTGCATTTGCCAGACCATTAAACGAAAGCGCCCGAGCCATAGAAATCACATGGCCGCCGTAAATCAGGCGGCTGCCATCTGGACGGGCAGAGGTATCAAAGTGCACCTTGGCCGTGTTTTGCCAAAGGCGCGTGGCCATCATATGCTCGGCTTCTTCGATCGTAACACCATCCACATGGTCGATCTTTTCGCCGATTGCATAATCGCCCCAGCGGTGCGGTTCACCTGCCAGATCGAAGTTGTAGCCGGTAAAGTCGAGGCCCTTCGGGATCACCAAATTAGCAGGATCAATCGCTTTGGGCAGATCAGGAACAACAGTGTCCGGCGCAGGTGCATCCACATCGCGTTTGCGCACCATGACCCAGCGGACATATTCAAGCACCGCCTCGTCATGTTGGTTCAGGCCGGTTGTGCGTACGTAAACCACACCGGTTTTCCCGTTCGAGTTCTGCTTCAAGCCGATCACTTCGGATTGGCTGCGCAATGTGTCACCGGGCCAGACAGGCAGCAGCCAACGCCCTTGCGCATAGCCCAGATTGGCCACCGCGTTCAACGAAACGTCCGGCACGGTTTTGCCGAACACCACATGGAAGGCGATCATGTCGTCCAGTGGGCTAAAGGGTAGGCCGCAGTCCTGCGCAAACTGGTCGGAAGAATAGAGTGCATGGCGTGCAGGGTAGAGCGCGTGATACAGCGCCCGTTCACCCATCTTTACGGTGCGTGGCACCGCATGGGTAAGGATCTGCCCTACGCTGTAATCCTCAAAGAAGTTGCCTGCGTTCGTTTTGGTGGCCATTTCAGTGCGCTCCCAGCTTTGTCTCGGGGGTGTATGTTCCTTCGACTTCTTTGACGACAGACTGGCCGCAGCGCATTACGCCTGCGGCATGGTCCCATGTCTGGGTCGGAGAGCCATAAAGCTCCCATCCCTTATTCAGAGCGTCGGTGACTTTGTGGCAAAAGGCGGAGGTGTCTTCCTCCGACAGGAAACGATAGAGTTTCATGAGTGCTCCGTTACATTCAGGAGAATGGATTGACGCCAAGGGCGATGTGGATGCCGACCGTGATGCTGAAAAGGACCAGCGAAATTACAGCAAGGCGGATATAGGTCGCGCGACCCGCGGGGGCAGGTGCGGTCCAGTCAGGCTCTGCGCGATTGATCATGATGACTGAGCCTACAGCCCAAGCCAGCATGCCGCCAAACAGGATGATTGATGCAAGATCCCCATTCACCAGCAGGTGCGCGGCGGCCCAGATATTTACTGCGGTTAGCTGCGGGTGGCGCAATTTGTACGCAGGCCATGCTTTGGCGCCCTTTGCAGCGCTAGATCCGAAGACCCAAAAGGCCAGCAGCATTCCAAGATTATTGATGCCTGTGAAAAACGCAGGCGGGTTCCAGACCGGAATGAACGCGGCCATCCGGTAACCGATAATCATCAGGATCAGCCCAGCAACAATACCCAAAGTCACGACCCCTTTGCCGCGTTCTCCCATCGCGCTGCGCTGGGCTGGCATCAGGCGTTTGAAGTAGTGTGAACCACTCCACAGGATCAGTCCAAGGATCAAAAGGGTCATGAGTAGTTACTCCGCGTTGAGGGCTGCTATGGCCTCAACCTTTGCCAGTGTTTCGCGTGCAGTAGCAACATGTAGATTCTCGACGATCTTACCGTCAACTACTGCAACACCCTGTCCGGTGGCCTCGCATTCCTCGAATGCGGCGATCTGGCGCTGCGCCAACTCTACCTCCGCATCAGAAGGAGAGAATGCGTCATTCGCCACATCCAGTTGAGCAGGGTGGATTAGCGTTTTGCCGTCAAAACCCATATCGCGGCCCTGATCACATTCAACGCGCAGCCCGTCGTCATCCTTAAAAGCGTTATAAACGCCGTCAATCAGCGCCACGCCATGCGCTTTGCCAGCCAGCACGCACAGTCCAAGACCCGTCAACAGCGGCAGGCGATCTGCGCGAAAGCGGGTTTGTAGATCTTTTGCCAGATCATTGGTGCCCATCACCATGCCTTGCAGCTTGGGATGAGCGGCAATTGCAGCGGCGCCCAACATGCCAATAGGCGTTTCCATCATCGCCCAAAGAGGGACATCACCGGTAATGGCTGCAAGTGCGTCCAGATCAGCAGGGGTATTCACCTTGGGCAGCAGAATCGCATCAGCACCCATTTCAGCAGCGGCCTTGGCGTCATCGGCGCCCCATTCGGTGTCCAGCCCGTTGATGCGGATGATCTTCATACGGCTGCCATAGCCGCCTGTTGCCAGCGCTTCGGCCAAAGTCGCGCGGGCCGCTACCTTCTCTTCGGGGATCACAGCATCTTCGAGATCAAAGATAATGGCATCGGCTGGTAGGCCGCGTGCTTTGTCCAGCGCGCGCGGCTTGGAGCCGGGGATATACAGCACGGAACGCAGGGGACGGGAAATTGAAGGCATGACGGGCTCCTTGGAGGTGTGTGACGTAATAATGTTGCGCGCAGAGGGGCATTTTTGGCGATAAACTTCAAGCCCAAACGTGCCGCAGCGCAGCAAGAAACCGTTGTGCAACGGTGTGCGGACGCGGCGTTAACCTTGTTTTCAATCTAGGCGGGGCAGGTTTGGTGTGTTGCCAAAGCATCGTAAGGACCGCCATCGGGGCCGTCCGGCATGAGATGAATAATGTGCAACGGAACGGATCAACCGGGGGGCTGTCGCTTGCCTGCACGCTTCCCCATCACTGGAAGGGCACTGCTATGACACGGACTGCAAAGATTCTTCACCTTGCTGCGCTGACAGCTGCAGCGACGCTGTATATTATTTCAACCTCAGCGGCTTATGCGCAATCACGCGCAAATTGCGGGCCCCGTGACGCAGTTGTGCAGCGGCTCGCCGAGGGATACGGCGAAACGCGGCAATCTGTGGGTATCGGCTCAAACAATGCCATGGTCGAGGTATTTGCGAGCGACGACACAGGCAGCTGGACGATCCTTGTCACCATGCCAAGTGGTGTAAGCTGCCTTGTGGCGTCTGGTCAGTCCTTTGAGCAGGTGGCAGAGGCGCTGCCCGCGAAAGGCAGTGACGCGTGATCTCAGGTTAAGCCATCCCAGATCAATTTAACGCCTGTAACGGTCAACAATACATAGGTAAGGGCGAAAAAAGCGCGTTCCGGCACGGCCCGGTGCGCGCGCACGCCAATCCACGCACCAGCCAGGGCGAACGGCGAAAGGACCAAATTGGCCGTCGCGGTTTCCAAGGTAAACATGCCCAAAAATGCGTAGGGAATAAATTTGGCGATATTCACAGCCCAGAAGATCAGGACAGAGGTCGCCTGATAACCCGTCTTGCCAAGATTGCGTGAGAGCAAAAACACAGCGGCGGGCGGGCCGCCTGCGTGGCTAACGAAGCTTGTGAAACCAACGGCAATCCCTGCCAATAGACCGGCTCCGTCTGGCATCGGTTTTCCGCCGATCCGCAACCAGCCTCGCTTCAAGCTGATTTGCCAAGCAACGAATCCCACGGACACCAAGCCAATAAGCAGTCGCAAGAAATCCGGAGATGCAACATGGTAGAGCGCAGCGCCCAGCGCCACACCGGGCAATGCGCCTGCAATAACCAGAAGCGCCTCTCGCAGATGCCAGCGTCCCCAGTAGGGTTTCAGCGATGCCAAATCGATCAGCATCAGCAGCGGCAACATAACGCCAAGCGCCAATCCAGGATCGACGACCAGAGCCAGAACCGAAGCAGAGGCGAAGGCTGCACCTGATCCGAAGCCACCCTTAGAGATACCTGCAAACAAAACCGCCGGTCCGGCAACCGCGAAAAACCATAAATTAAGTTCGAGCATATGCGCCTCTTGAATTGGCTCCCGTGCGTCCGTGTTTGACACCAAGCGGCGACAGCTCCAACTGCTGATTTGATGCTCTTGCGACATGCCGTGCCGGATCTCTGGCATGTCGGCCGCTTGGGGCCGCTGCAACGGTCAAGCGGGTTTTGTGCATAGGTGCCGTATTCTGGAAGACGCGTGTGCCATCACCAATCACGGACCTTTGCCACCAAGAAAAATGCAGGAAGGTTGATGGCTTTGCAGGACGCAGATCATCAATGCGATTCATGTGGCAGGCCCTAAACATCATCCGCAAAAAGAACCAAAGAAAATTGTGAACAATGCTGGAACCAATTTCGACAACGGTGAGTTGAGTAGGCAGAAGAAGTTAAGCTTTAACAAATAGCTAGGAGAAATCGAAATGAAACGTATTCTTGCAACGACAGCCATCGTACTTTCCATGTCCGGCGCGGCTTTGGCCGAGTCCCACAGCACTTCCATGGCCAAAGGTGCCTTCGGTTCCGTAGAGGCGTCACAGTCCGACTTTTTCGCATCCGACCTGATTGGCATGCGTATCTACAAAGTCGAAAAGGACATGGACGAAACGCAACCAATCGCAGACGGTGCTGAAACCGAATGGGATGATATCGGTGAGATCAACGACCTGATCGTCGACGCCGACGGCAATGTGACTGCAGTAATCCTGGGCATCGGTGGTTTCCTCGGCATAGGCGAACGTGACGTCTCTGTATCGATGGACGCAATCAAGGTTCTGCGCGAAGATGGCGACAGCGATGACCGTTTCCTTGTTGTGAACACGACCCGCGAAGAGCTCGAAGCGGCACCCGAATTTGATCGCGACATGGACGAAGAGATGGAAGCTGACGCAGAAGCCGCAGCTGAAAACACCGAAGCCGAAGCTGAAGCAGCGGTAGACTCAGACAAAGATCGCGAGATGCTGATGCGTCCAGCGGTTGAGCGTGACGGCTATGTCGATGCAGACTATGCCACACTGACTGCCGACAAGATGGAAGGTGCACGTCTCTACGGCGTTAACGACGAAGACGTCGGCGAAGTAGAGACCCTCATTCTTGATGACAGCGGCAAGATCACACACGTGCTGGCCGACATCGGCGGTTTCCTGGGCATGGGTGAGCGCACCGTCAAGCTGTCTTTCGAAGAACTGCAGGTTGTACGTAACGAAAGCGGTGACGAATTCCGCATCTACGTAGACAGCACAGAAGAAGCACTGGAAAATCTTCCAGAATATGCTGACTAAAATCTGATTTTAGTTATCAAACGGAAGGGTCGCCCACAGGGGCGGCCCTTTTTTGCGTCTGCATGGCCCTCTATCAGTCGTCTTGCGCGCGGAAGCCGATGGGTTTATCCCCCCTCCCAACGCAAACCTCATGGAGTACTCCAACATGGCACGAGCTAAAATTGCGCTGATCGGCGCGGGTAATATCGGTGGCACGCTGGCCCACCTCGCAGCTGTTAAAGAACTGGGTGACGTGGTGATGTTCGACATCGCCGATGGCCTGCCTCAGGGCAAGGCGCTCGATATCGCTGAATCCGGCCCGTCCGAGGGTTTTGATGCGGCCATGTCCGGCACATCGGATTATGCAGATATTGCTGGCGCAGACGTATGCATCGTGACCGCTGGCGTCGCGCGCAAACCCGGCATGAGCCGTGATGACCTGCTGGGCATCAACCTCAAAGTTATGAAGTCCGTTGGCGAAGGCATTGCGAAGCACGCGCCAGACGCTTTCGTTATTTGCATCACGAACCCGCTGGATGCGATGGTCTGGGCGCTGCGCGAGTTTTCTGGCCTGCCACATGAAAAAGTCTGCGGCATGGCTGGCGTTCTTGATTCGGCACGCTTCCGTCACTTCCTTGCGGAAGAGTTCAGCGTATCCATGCGCGACGTGACAGCATTCGTTCTGGGCGGCCACGGCGATACAATGGTGCCGCTGACGCGTTATTCCACGGTTGCAGGTATTCCTCTTCCTGACATGGTGAAGATGGGCTGGACCACACAAGAGAAACTGGACGCCATCGTTCAGCGTACCCGCGATGGCGGTGCAGAGATTGTTGGCCTGCTGAAAACGGGTTCTGCCTTCTACGCGCCTGCGACATCCGCGATTGAGATGGCCGAAGCCTATCTCAAGGACCAAAAGCGCGTTCTGCCTTGTGCCGCCTATGTTGATGGCGCTTATGGCCTGAACGGTTTTTACGTTGGCGTTCCGACAGTAATCGGCGCCGGTGGTGTTGAGAAGGTCGTGGAAATTTCCATGAACAAAGATGAGCAGGCGATGTTTGACAACTCCGTCAACGCGGTCAAAGGCCTTGTTGATGCGTGCAAAGGCATCGACGGTTCTCTGGCCTGATCTTTAAACAGACTGCTTTTGAAAGGCGCGCCACTACTGGCGCGCCTTTTTCTGTTTCAGGGCTGATTGTGTTGAGGCAATCGGTTTTAGCACCATCCTAGCCCCTGAACCCAGTCAGCATCGACGCCCGTGATCACAAAAATATTGCTGTGATCACAAAAATACCGTGCTGAGGTGGTTTTATGAAAATTTACGTACATGAAGGCGGCATTACCCTGCTTGCACACGTGACAGCGCCGAAAAAAACGCTAGTACTAATGGCAAGTAGCCACAAAGGAGCCTGATATGGCCGATGTGAACCGGGGTAACCGCCCTCTCTCGCCTCACTTGACGATCTACCGCCCACAGCTGACATCCATGACATCGATTCTGACGCGGATCACCGGAAACGCAATGCTGATCACGGCACTGCTGATTGTTTGGTGGTTTCTCGCGGCCGCCAGCGGGGCTGCATATTTTGATTTGGTAAACGGGTTCCTGACCAGCTGGTTTGGCGACCTGATCATGTTCTTCTCTGTGTTGGGGCTGTGGTATCACACGCTTGCCGGTGTACGGCACCTGATCTGGGACAACGCTGTGATGATGGACATTCCTACGGCCGAGAAACTGGGCTGGGCATGCATTGGTGGCTCGGTGCTGCTGACGTTGATCACAGTCATCGTGGTATAAGGAGAGCATCATGGCCTATTTAACAGACCGCAAGCGCGCCACAGGTCTTGGCTCTGCCAAGTCGGGAACGGCACATCACTGGTCCATGACCATCAGCTCGGTAGCGCTGCTGATCCTGCTGCCGTTTTTCGTATTCACGTTCGGCTCGGCGCTGGGCGGGACATATGAAGAAATCGTTGCCTATTATTCACGCCCGTTCCCAGCGATCATTGCGGCGCTGACCATCGCGGTCACGTTCAAGCACTTCAACGACGGGGTGCAGACGCTGATTGAGGATTACGTTCACGGCCTTGCGCAGAAGATTGCGATCGTTGTGATGACCTGCATCAGTTATGGCGCTGCCGCGGTTGGCATTTTCGCAATTGCGCGACTGGCGCTTTAAGCGTCCTGCGACAAAACGGCTGGCAAACAGGCCTTTGCGCTCCTGCCACCCGTGCTAGTTTTGAGACAAGAGGCGGATTGCTCCGTCATTAGGGAATACCGCAAGGTCAGGCGCGTGACGCGCTGCAGATACAGACAGGGTCGGGACCGGTATGACGGGCAGACCCCAAGCTTGAAGAGGGCACGAAATGGCTGCTTACGAATATGAAACCCACGAATATGACGTTGTCGTTGTAGGGGCGGGTGGTGCCGGATTGCGCGCCACACTTGGCATGGCGGAGCAGGGACTGCGCACGGCATGTATTTCCAAAGTATTCCCGACACGGTCGCACACGGTTGCGGCACAGGGCGGCATCGCGGCCTCGCTCAGCAACATGGGCCCCGATAATTGGCAGTGGCACATGTATGACACTGTAAAGGGGTCTGACTGGTTGGGCGATACGGATGCGATGGAGTACCTCGCCCGTGAAGCTCCCAAAGCGGTTTATGAGCTTGAGCATTACGGCGTGCCGTTTTCGCGAACCGAAGAAGGCAAGATCTATCAACGCCCATTTGGCGGCCACACAACAGAATTTGGTGAAGGCCCCCCCGTGCAGCGTACCTGCGCCGCGGCAGACCGGACGGGTCACGCAATCCTGCACACGCTTTACGGTCAGTCGCTGAAGCATAACGCAGAGTTTTATATCGAATACTTCGCCATTGATCTGGTGATGTCCGATGATGGCGTCTGCCAAGGTGTTCTCTGCTGGAAGCTTGATGATGGCACAATGCACCTGTTCAGCGCCAAGATGGTTGTGCTGGCGACAGGCGGCTATGGCCGTGCCTACTTTAGCGCGACATCTGCCCACACCTGCACAGGTGATGGTGGTGGTATGGTGGCCCGTCAGGGTCTGCCGTTGCAGGATATGGAGTTCGTCCAGTTCCACCCAACCGGTATCTACGGCGCGGGCTGCCTGATCACAGAAGGCGCACGCGGTGAAGGCGGGTATCTGACCAACTCCGAAGGCGAACGTTTCATGGAACGTTATGCGCCAACTTACAAAGACCTCGCGTCCCGCGATGTTGTCTCGCGTTGTATGACGATGGAAATCCGCGAAGGCCGCGGCGTGGGCGAGAAGGGGGATCACATCCACCTGCACCTCAACCACCTGCCGCCGGAAACATTGGACCTGCGCCTGCCGGGCATCTCTGAATCTGCGCGCATCTTTGCGGGTGTTGACCTGACCAAAGAACCGATCCCGGTTTTGCCCACCGTGCACTACAATATGGGCGGTATTCCAACCAACTATTGGGGTGAGGTTCTGAACCCGACTGCTGACAATCCTGACGCAGTTTCCCCCGGTTTGATGGCTGTGGGCGAAGCAGGCTGTGCGTCTGTTCACGGTGCGAACCGTCTTGGCTCCAACTCTCTCATCGACCTTGTGGTATTCGGCCGCGCTGCTGCCATTCGTGCCGCTGAGATCGTTGATCCTAAATCGGCTGTCCCTACGCCAAACAAAGCGTCAGTCGAGGCAGCATTCGCGCGCTTTGACGGTCTTCGTTATGCTAAGGGCGGCACGCCAACGGCTGAACTGCGCCTGGAGATGCAGCAAAACATGCAGGCAGATGCGGCGGTATTCCGTACCGATAAAACGCTGGCCGAAGGCGAAGAGAAGATGAAAAGTGTTGCTGCGAAAATGGCGGACCTCAAAGTCACCGATACGTCGCTGGTGTGGAACTCTGATCTGATGGAAACGCTCGAGCTTACCAACCTGATGCCAAACGCAGTTGCCACAATCACAGCCGCTGCTGCGCGCAAAGAAAGCCGTGGCGCACATGCGCACGAGGATTACCCTGATCGCGACGATAAAAACTGGCGTAAGCACAGCCTGATCCGTTTCGACGGTGATGCGGCTGCACTTGATTTCCGTCCCGTTCACCTTGACCCGTTGAGCAAGCAGGAAGACGGTGGGATCGACCTCAAGAAAATCGCGCCAAAGGCACGGGTTTACTAAAAGTGACCGCAGCGGTGCAAACGCAAAACACATGGCCACAGGCGGGGTTCTCTCCCGTCTGTGCGTTTCAGGTGTTTGGCATGCGCCGCTCTGGAAACCACGCCATCATTGACTGGATCATGCGCAATGCGCCTGAGGCGGCTACCGGAGGCGTGTTCTTTAACAACTGTAAGTTTGGCAAGAACCCGCAGAATGCCTACGGCTCGCTTGATATCTATGATCCCGCGCATCAGGTGATGCCGCACAAGGACATCCCGAATGCCAAGCGGATTGAACAAGCGG
>Ga0209345_10004275_pt1 | contig 13919 bp, 17 predicted proteins | sample Cruoilmetagenom7_FD_187294 | JGI IMG/M metagenome (GOLD analysis project Ga0209345, IMG submission 187294) | Oil polluted marine microbial communities from Coal Oil Point, Santa Barbara, California, USA - Sample 7 (SPAdes) (version 2) | ecosystem: Environmental > Aquatic > Marine > Oil seeps ... | reverse complement strand
GTCTGTCACGCCGGCGCTCTCTTCAAAGCCGCGTTGAAATTCCTCGGCGACGCGTGAGCCGAGATCTTTGGCTCCTTGCGTGAGCTCTATCACGGGCAAGAGCTCCGTGTTCGCCAGGGCCTTTCTGTTGCTCTCGAACGTTTCGGGTATGCCTTTTAATCGTTGCGTCACTAAACCGATAGCGTTCTCGGCGGTCTCCGCCTGATTCGCCGCCAGCTCGAGCTCGCCCTCAATGGCAAATCTTAACGATAGCGCCGACGCTTTGAGGGCGATGCCGATGTCATTGACGACGCCGAGCACGACGTCTCCAACCGTTTGAAACGTGGCCAGGGTGACGTCGACTATCGTCTCGAGAGTATCGCGAACGGCCTTGACTACTGGGTTTAAGACGTCGTCAAACCTGGTAGATAGCGCGCCCCATACGACTACCACGGCATTAAAGGCCCCCTTGAACAGTCCGATGATCGCGTCCAGCGTGACGGCCACGGCGGTCAACAGGCCTCTTAGACTCACGTCTACCTCGGGCACTAATCCACTGAACGCCTCAGTGACGGCAGGAACGACGTCCGCCGCCAACAGCTTGAGGTCGTCCCAGAACTCGGCCGCCACGTCCGCTACGGTGGCGAGACCGTCTGACGTGACTTTGAGCTCGTCGCCGAACGCCACGAGCGCGCCGATTCCAAGAGCGACGATAGAGGGCAAAAGGGTGATCGGGTTGGTGAGCAAGGCGACCTTTAACGCCTTTAATCCGCTGAGCACCGCGCCTATTCCCTTGGCCACGAGCACCGTGACTAGAACTCTCGCCAACGTCTCCACGTTCTCGGATACCAAGATGATGCCATCGGCGAAGTTCGCCGACACGCCGGTGCCGTAGTTCAGCTCGCCGATGAATCGCGTGATGTTGTTCTTGAAGACCGTGAAGGCCTGGCCTATGGTAGAAGTGGTGCGACCGAACTTTTCTTCGAGCTCGTCAGATCCCTTGAGAAAACCTTGAAAGAATTGGCTGGACGTGACCTCGCCGGCGATTATGAGCTGCCTGAGCCTGGCCACCGATCCACCGGCCTCAGCGATTCCCTTCGCGGCGGCCTGGGCTATCGGAAACGCGCCCTCTAGAATGGCGTTGAATTCCTCGGCCCGGACTATGCCGGCGCCCAAGGCTTGAGACAACTGGATCAACGCGCCAGACGCGCTCGACGCGGCGCCGCCTTGGACGGCGAGCCCTTGACCGACGCGCTCGACGAACTTGAGCAACTCTTCGTTGGAGATGCCGAGCTCTTTGGCCGCGATAGAGCCTCGTTGGTAAAGGGTCACCACTGAATCGACTTCCGTGCGAGTCCTGTTCGCGATCCCATTGAGATCCTCGAACGTTTGATTGAGAGTCTCTTGATCGTCGATCACGGTTCGTAGCTTGTTCTGCAATCCAGTATACGCGTCCGTGAGTTGAATGGTCTGTCGTATCAGCAGGCCGACGCCGACGACGGCGAACGCCTTGCTGAGGCTCGAGCGCAGCTTGTCGGCCTGGCCGGCCGTTTCTCGCAACTCTCGCTTAACGACCCTTGTGCCTGACTTTGCGGCCGCCGGATCTACCACCACTCTTATTCGAAAGTCCGTCATGCGACTTCGCGTTCCTTTCTTTTTCCCTGCTCACCCATGCCCTGAATTCCGCGTCCATGGCCGTGATCACCGTCTTGAATACCGTCCCGGCCCAAGCGTCGAGATCGAGCTCTCGCTGGCGCTCGCGGATCTTGCTGACCGGTATCGGACCGATCGCGAGGCCTATTTGACGCTCGGTGGAAAGATCTGAGAACTCTGACATCATGAAGTCAAAGCCCGGGGGCACGTCCGGCTCTTCGTAGTACCAGGAGGGCGGTCGTTGACCGCGGTCGATCAACACTTCCGCGGCCCATCCCTCCTTGTCGTACATCATTTCCCAGAAGAGCCGGCGCCTGAGTTTCCCGCGAGGTCTTTCACGTCTTCGTGATTGAGCTCATCGCGCTCTCTCCAGTTTTCAGGCTCGCCGCAAAACGTGCGCAATTCGTCAAATATGTCATTGGGAAGGGCCTCGAGGAACTGCGCGCAGCTCTCTTCAGAAAACGGCACTGATCGTCCCTTCGCGTCAAGTACCGTTTCCGACTTCCACCCAGTGACAACGTATTTCGGGAACAGCTCGCGATCTTGGGCCCTGTTTTCAGACAAGACCGCGACGGTGATCTTATTGCCGCGCATGCGTCGAATGGTGCGATTTCCTCTCGAGAGGACGGCGTTCAAGTATCGCTTGTTTTCCTGGGTAGTGGGTCGCACGAACAGCGTCGGCTCGCCGACCACGTTGAAAAACGTGAATTCTATTGACTTGCCTGGATCGATCTGCAGCTTGTTTAGATGCTTGAAGCTGGGCGTCTCGTTCTTGCTCATGATAAAGTCCTCGAAAAGTAGTCCTCGTTAGTCGGGCGGCCGTTATGGCCGCCCGCGTAAGTTTCATGGCTTAAGGCACCGCGGGGATCAAGCTGAACGCCGCCGTGTACCCCTTGACCGCGTCTTTGTACCCCTCGCCGGCCAGGTTGATCAGCACGCTCTCGTCTCTCGGCAATTCTAACGAGCCGTCACCGAGGGTCATGCTGGGAACGTCGACGGCCAACGCGCCGTCGTCATTCGTTATGATGAATCCAAAAGTCACCGTCTCGTTGTTCTTGATATGGGCCGCGACGTCGCCGTTGGTGAACAAGACTTGCGTTTCCAGGTCCACCAGATAGTTACCGGTGTTCATGTACGTGGCGCCGAGAGTGCCGAGACACTTTTCCGGATTGGCTTGATTGTTCAGCGTCAACGAGACGCTCTTGAAGCACGTGGTCAGCGCGTCCTCGTCGAGCTCTTCGACGGCGAGTCGCGCGACGTCGCTGGCGGTGCCGAACGCCGAGGTCTGTTCCGCCTCGATCGGCGTGGCCGCGTTGGTCTCCCTGCTGGTAGACGGATTCGTGGTGTCCGTGCCGACGAATCCGACCTCGACGACGGCTTTTTCCGTCAAGGGCAGATTGAACGTGACTTGATTCGCGTAGTTGCCCTTGGCGTACATGTACTCGTCGAGCGGCGTGTCGTCGAGATCGGGCAAGGCCAATTCGAAATGAAACGATCTCTCGAGAAAATCGGCGTCCGAAGCCGTGACGTTTCTGATGAACGCTCCATAGAGCAAATCGATGTCCTTGCCCGTGCCCGCGTCGTCTGCGGCGAGAGTGCCCTCGAACTTATCGAAAATCAAGGCGTTGGCCGCTATGGAACTGACGCGACCGTATCCCACTCCGCCGGCGAACTGATTGGTCGACGTCAAGCCACCGACGTGACAGGTCTGTCCGACGGTCAACCCGAGCGTGGTAAAATCGAGCACGGTGGACGCCAGTGTTTTCGTCGCGTCCGTCCAAGTCAAATCGGCGGTCGCGCCGCGCACGCCAGCGGGTTCCATCGTGGCGTTCGCCGTGTTGCCTGGCGTCTCGTCAACGAGCGAGGACGTGGTGACCGTCGAAGTCGTGGTGCTGCCACTGTCTACCTCGTGCATGCCGTTATTGGCCGAGTTGGTAAAGCCTCGCGAAAACACGAGCCGGCCGGCCGTATAGGCCCCGCCGATGGCGTCGTGTTGAAAGTCGTCAGTGGCCGCCACGGCAGACAAGTTCTCGCCGTAAGGGCTGGCGCCAGAACGCTGAACTCCGACGCGCGTGGTGCCAGTGACGTAAGGGTATCTCGCGCTGGCGAAAGAAAACGCCTCGAGAAAATCGATGACGACTTCTCGGGTCAAGTCGTGCTCGAACTCCACGGTGCTGTCGAGGTCGACCACCACGCCTTTCCTGCGTTGCCTGTCCGGGGATATCGGGTCCCTGGCGACTTTGGTGATCGTGGCCCCGAAGGCCGTCACGTTATTGGGCTCCAGAAGCTTCCAAGAAGGAGACCCGGCCAAAACGCCGAGAGATGCCTCCACCGAGTACGCCAGGGAGACCAGATTGGTAGAAACTCTGCCCATTTAGATGCCTCCTTCTATTTGATTTCTTCGAATCCAAATCGTATCACCGCGTTGTTTTGGTCCCACTTCTCCTCAGAAGGACCGACGCGCGTCACGCGGCCGTCGTTGAAGTAGAGCCCGCCGAGGCGCTCTCCCTCGTAAATGTCTTTGGCCTGCTTGGCCAGCGTTTCGCCGTCTTTCGATCCCTCACCTACTGGGGTAAAGACTTGCACGGTCACCTCTGCGATCCACCAGTATTTTCTGTTTCCCTTCGCCCCAAGCGTGTCTTGACCGCCACCGACCTCGCTGACCGAGACCCAACACCAGGCGACTTCTCCCGCGTCAAGGGTCCTGGCCTCTTCGTTCGTGAAAGCGTACGGCGTCGTGGAGCCCCATTCGGTGACGAACTCCGCGAGAATCAATTCACTCGCTCCGTTTAACGTCGTCATCTTTTTATGAATCTCCTAATCATCAATCTCTTGGCGAGACGCCGAGCTTGGCGCCTTGTATCGCCCGAAGTATGGCCGCTTGTACGAATCCTGCCGGCGCTTGTTTCGAGCTGCCGGCGTTCAGTTTCAGTATGTACGGGACGTTATTAGTGATGGTGACTATGCCTTGGCTCAATTGATACCCAGTGGCCACTTGGGCCACGCCGGTTTGTTGCGCTCCGGTGCTGACGTTCTCGACGTCTCCAGCGAGTCCGTCAAACGTGCCACCAATTTTCGGCACCCAATTGGCGCTGGCCCATCGAGTGTCGATCGGCGTGCCTCCCTCGTTGGGAGGATCGGTGAGGTTGGCCGTGCAATCTAGCACTATGCGCTTGACGACGCTCGCGCCGAACCCCTCGATGGATCGCACTATGACGCGAATTTGATTTCGCTCATCGCTTGCCACGCCTCTTGCCTCTCTTGCGCCCAGGGCGCGTCAACGCGTTCCTGGACGGCGTCCATTTTCGCGAGACGCTTGAAGACGTTTCAGTCTCAGTCGCGTCCGCGAACGGATCATCGAGAAATCCGGCGCCTATCAAGTTCCTGACGCTCTTTAGGCAAAGCGCCATGCCATGCCAGCGAAAGGGGTCGCCGGGCGCGAACGTCCGGCTTCCCCTGTTGAATTCTTTGCGAACCGTCAGGGACGACGGCATCGCGTTGAACTTTTTCACGTTCTCCTCCGCTATTAGGCGAGCACGTTGTTGAGCATGTAACCGAGGTCCGCGGCCACTTTCTTCTGGTCCCAGGCGCTGTCGATCTCGACCCGGTCAGAGGCTATGTTTTCCATGCGGAACTTTCTGATGCGCGATCCCGCGGCTCCGGCGCCGAGCAACCCGGTCCAACTGAACGTGTATCCAGCGGTCGGGGTCATCAGGCCAGGACTGGGGGTAGTGTAACATACGAGACAGTTGTCTCCGGCCACGTAGCCCACAGAATTGGTCGCGCCCTCCGCGGCGGAGTTATAGACCGCCCTGGATATGAGCACGCGATCGACCTCAAACACCTGCGCGAGCAGTTGCGGAGAGACCATCGCGGGGGTGACGTTGCTGAGCCCGCCGGAATACTTGATCCGATCGAGGATGTCCGCGTGATTGCGAAGCGTGCCGTATACCTCGCGACCGATCACGATGGTATTGGGCTCGAAGCCCGTGCTGCCGCCGACGGTCATCTTGGCGGTCTCGACCTCGCCGACGGGGTCAGACCCAGACGTGGCGTTCCACTTCGTGGTGGGCGACAAGTCGGTGGTCCAGACGCTCGTGGTGAAAAAGTCGTCGACCCATGCCTTTTCCTTGCGGATCATGGCTTGGTGCGTGAGCAGCTCGGTCGCCTCGCGATCGGGCTGCAGGGGGGCGTCGGCGTTGGCGCGCCGTTGATCGGGCACGTCGTGATGCAACGACCACTGATCCGCGAAGTAACTGTCAGAGGACACCGTGTAGTTGATGCCCTGGGACTCAGTTGACGGGGCGCGCTTCTGCATCTGATCGCGAAAGAACATCCCGCGATCAAACGTGAAGTACTTGTCGGACTGCTTTGCCACCGGGATGTTCGGGAACACTTGGCTCGCGACGAACGACTCGGCCCTTTGAAGGTACGCGATACTGATGTTCGTCAGGGGCTTGTCCACGTGGACGTCGCCGGGGGTCGGCTGTCCTGCTTTCCTAATGAGGATTTCGACCATTGAATTAATCTCCTTCTTGTACTCAGGTTCTCCTCTGTCGTCCGTAGTTTACGCCAGCTTGTGAGGGCTCACCAACAGGACTTCAATAAGTTCGCCACTGGCCCCGCCGTCGACGCACTTGCCGAAGACGTAGTCTCCGGAAGCCGCGGTGATCCCGGCGGCGTTGGCGTCTGATTGGACCCACGCGCCCGCGGCGACCGTGCCACCGGCGTATACTTTGACCTTGCCGCTGACCGCGACGGTGCCGGCCATGCCGGCGGCAGACGGATCATTTTCCAGCACGCCGATCCCCTCGAGGCCGGCGCCGGCCACCAAGACTGCCTGGCCGCTGGAATTCACGTCCACGAACCTGTAAATGCCCGTGGTCGAGTAGTCCGCCGCGACCGGAAGAGTGATGGTCCCAAGAATCTCTTGTTTGCCCATTCTCTATTCTCCTTTTATTTCGTTGCCTTGTTATTGAATCAAATCAGATCGCGAGGCGACTCAGCCCTGCATCTCTTCGTAGAGCTTGGCGCCCTCGGGAGTGTCGAGCACTTTCGCCCTGGCCTGCTCGATGGTCACGTCGTTCTCTTTGGCGTAGGCCTTGGAGAGCGACTCGTACTTGGTCTCGGCGTTGCCGGCGCTGCCGTCGCGATGCCCAGACGTCTTGAACAGCTGGCTCATTCCATCGTTGGCCGCGGCCAGTATCTCCTTGGCGCCTTTTTTAAGATCTTCGTTCTCGATCCCGTCGACCGCTTTCAGGAGGGCGATCTTGACGTCGACGTCACCGGTCACGTTGCCCAGTTCGCCGTCGGCTCGCTTGGTCAATTCCTGGTCTTCGAGCTTTTTCGCCAAGGCGGCGTTTTTGCGTCTCTCTTCGTCGCCCTTCTTGACCTCTTCGACGAGCCTGACGTCGTCGCTCTTGCGAAATTCCCGGCCGTCGTCGGCGGTGTACGCCACGGGGTCTTCGGCGTTGGCCTTCTTGAGCTCGTTGGCTCGTCCGTTCTCGTCAAGCTTCAGGAACGCGGATTTCTCGTCCTTGTCGAGATCTCCGTAGTGGGCTTTCTCGACGTCGCTCAGGGCGCCATAGGCCTTGGCGACGGCCAGTTCTGCCTGCGCTTCCTGGAGCTCTGATTTCTTGACCATGTCTTCGGCGGTCTTTTTGTCCTTGTCTTCCATGGACTGCTCCTTTGACAATTTATCGTCTTTGACTGACTTGCCCAGCGTCGGCCGTCCCTCTTTGGACAGCGAACAATCTACGCCGAGCGCCCTGGCGCGTCGCTCGATATGAAGCGCGACTCGCCCTTTATCTCTCGCTCGGTCGAACGCTTTCGTCGCGTCGACCAAGTCTTTCTCGTTGAGTATTAGAAAGCCGCCGTCCGGCAGCGCGTCGCCCTTTTCGGCAGCGACTCGTCTCTGCTCTGTGGAAAGCTTTCGCCCGTCGTCTTCGGGCTCGTGTCGCTTCTCGATGAGCGAGTGCGAGTGCCCCTCGGCCGCGCCTATGACGACGATCCCGTCCATGGTCTTTACCCATGGATGCGAATGTCCGTACTCGGCGCCGCTCGCGGTGTTGTGCGACGTGACTCCGCCCTCTTCGGCGACGTCTATCAGATGCGAGTGGCCCTTCTTGTCAGAGGTCAACATCAGCTGACCAGACTTGAGCAAGCGCTCGAAGTCGTCTAATTCAGAGTCTCGCCGCTTCAAGAGCAACGCCTCTGCCGGCTCTTGCGCCGGTCTGTCCACGCTGCTGATGAAGTTCATCTTGAACGATCGCATGATCTTCTTGCCCTTTTTCACGCCGGCACCTCCTCGTCCTCGCCGCGATACCCGCCGATGCTGAAGCCCGTGAGCTCTCCGCTCTTGAACTTCGCGAAGGTCTCTTCGTCGGGCTTGAGCACGACGGCGAGACCCGTCTTGTCGCACTTCATGCCGAACGCCTTCTTGACGTCCTCGGTCAACGGGAGGGCGTATACGATCTGCCCTGACGGGACCTCGTCGTGCATCACGTCGGCCTGTCGGCTGTTGACCATGAAGTCTGTCGCGGCCTTCAGCATGGCGTCCTCTGGGATGTGGTCTCCTTGAAGGTCGAAGTACGGCTCGCCGCCCTTCGCGCACACGATGGCCCAACCGAACACGAGGCCGAGCTCTTCGTTGACCTCTTCTACCTTGCAAACGGTCCTGAACTGTTCCATGTTACGACTCCGAACCGAGATCGACGAAAATCAAGTCGACCGTGCCGGCGAACGTCTGCGTGGCCGTGGTCGCGATGGTCGCCTGGATGTTGAGGAAGACCTTGTTGGTCGCCCCCTTGGCCAGGAAGACGTTGTTGGTGTTGGTGTCTGAGGCGTGTTGCATGACGCCCAGGGCGGCGACGTCGGCCTCGGGAGTGAGGTTGTCCTCGCCGGCGTTGCTGAAGTCAGTCGAGGTGATCGCGACCGTTCCAATCGCGTAGTCGATGTCCTCAGGGTCAGTGATCACGACGTCGTCTTCGGTGCATACCAAGTCGACGATCACGCCGAGGATCACGATGTTTGAATCGGGCAGGTCGACCAGCTTGATGCTGCCGTAGTCGTTGGCCTCGTCAATCTCGATCGCCGCCGCGGTCAGCGTCAATCGCTCGACTTGGTACGCCCTCGCCAGTTTCTCGGCCGTCACGCCTCCAGCGGTGTTCGGGGTGGCAGAAAGCCCTTGGCTGATCTTGCGCTCGGCCGACTCGAGATAGAGATCTCTCGTGTACAGGTCGGGAGCGAACAACCTAGTTTTGATTATATGGCCTTTAGACATGTAAATTCTCCTCCTTCTTAGAGTGAATCAATGACATAATGCGGGCCTATCACCGCATAAATATACCACGATTCTACGTAAAATGACAAGACTTTTTCATAAAAAACTTAAATTTCTTTGTATCTGGTGGTCTTGGCGCATTTGCATTGGATCGTCTCAGACCCTGGGGCGTCCGGGTCGCCTGGATATCGCAATAAATTGCCCAAACCGCTGAGAAACGGCTCGCCGAACGGGCGTTGCTGATCGTGCATTGATCGATGCCACGGGCGCCTGTCTTTTTGATTACTCGTTTTCCAGGTTTGAATTAGGGCGTCCGCCTGCAGCGTCCCGTTCTCTATCGCCTGCCTGTACATCTCATCAGAGCCAGCGTGGGCGACCCTGAGCGCTTCTGTGCGGGCGATGACCTCTGACCTGTATTTGAGGTACCTGGCCCTATATCGCTCGACCATTGTGTCTATCTGCTTGCCAGTCAAGGGCTTGCCCTCGCGTATGGCCCGGTCTATCGTCCTGTCGAATCGCTTGTCTCGGAGCTGACGTCGAAGGGCGTTGCGATCTAGCCTATGAAGCATATCTCTATAATTATTAACGGCTTGCACTTGTCTTTGCGTGAGGCCTATGCTTCCTCGAAATTCTCTGGCCATGTCCCGGGGATTTATGCCCCTGGCGACTCCGGCGCGAAGCGCCTCGCGCGTCGCCTCACGCTGCGAGGTCCCAAACTCACGGACTAAGCGTAACTTGTTTTCCTGCATGGCCTTTATGGCACCGTCGTTCAGCGCGTCAAAGTTCACCGTGACGCCGAGAGAATTGCCGATCAACTCGGCCGTCTCGTCGCCGGCCAACACGAAGGCCTCTTGCCAAGTGCGGCCCAATTGCAGCATGGTCGTCTCCGTGATCACGAGCGCGTCGTCTATCCTACCGACCAAGATCAATTCCTCGATCGCCGCCAGGGTCGCGCTGTCTTTGATCAGCTCGACGATTTTGAGGAATCTGACTTGGAACGCCGGCGTGATTCGATCGGCCAGGCGCCTGATCCTGTTGTGCGAGTCGGTGAACGACTTGCCTTTGCGCACGACGATCGCGATCGTCACGTTTGTCTCCTTATCTGCATTGACACGTGTAGAGGGCCTTGGCCGGGTCTCGCTCGACGCCGTCCTTGACTATCTTTCGCTTGGCGCCCTCGATCGTGATCGAGTCGCCCGGCTCGGGGACCACCGTGCCGGCGGAGACGCTCTCGCCCAAGAGCGAGATCTTTCGATCGCCTTTTTGCACGACCTTGCCGTCCATGTGCTTGTCTTCATACGCGCTGACGAACCCCTCGCAAGGATAGTCAACGATCGTCCTCGCGCGTCCTGACGTCAAGTCACCGACGGTCCTGTCCCCGAACGTCACTTTATGCAAGGTCGCCGCGAGCAGCTTTCCCTTCATGGCCCCGTGCACTATCTTGGCTATGTCCACGCCGAACAGCTTGTTTCCCATGTCATTTCTCCCTTATCCTGACTCGCAGCTCGGGCCACGTGCGCTTGATGATCCGCGCGTCATGCGTGACCTCTCTCAGCGTCTTGTACGTCTTCGGCGCCGTGACGCTTCCATCGAGCGCCATCTCCCAGCCAAACGATCGCCAACCGGGCCCGAACAGGGGGTAGAGGCTGGATCGCTCGACGTTGAATTGTATCAACCAGCCGTCCATCACGCGTAACCCTGGCCCAAGCCGCGCACGTCGTCATCGTCGAACGCCGACTCAGAATCGGCGTCTCCCGACCAAGCGCCGGTAAAGCCGCCGTGGCCCTCGAGCCAGTATTTCACCAAATCGTGCGCTTGCGGTGGGAAGACCGGATAGCTTCCCTCCGTGCCCTTGAACCACTCGACTTGGGCCTCGCCCGCCTGGACGCGCTTGATGTTGCTGCCAGTGCTGACGGCGTCTTGCTGATCGTCGTCCCCGAGCAAGACCAACGCCAGCTCGTAACTGGCTTCTTCGACGTCCGTCGGCACGACCGAGTCGTCGAGCGCCTCTCCGTCCTTATTGGTGAGCCCCGTCCTGGGCCACTCGAGCGCTTGGGGCGTGTCGGGATCCGTTCGCAGTCCGTCCCAATTTTGCCTGTCCAGCCATCTGGTCGCGGAGACCATGGCCTTTTTCCTGTCGTTGCTGATGGCGTCGTCGTAGTCGTCCGCTCCAATGCGGCCGGCCATGTACGCCTTGAACCCGGCCTCCGTGCCGTACACGTCGTACGCGACGCCGCTTATGCTGACCTGTCCCATGATTTGCTCCTTACGTCTTCGTCACGTCTTGAACGACGTTCCACTCGCCCTTGGCGACGGTCCTGATCTTCGAGGCGAGATCGGTTTGCTCTAGGTCAAAGTAGTACGTCGAGGGAGTTTGATCGGCCTCGCTCGCGGAAAGCGTGAAGGTCACCACGCCGTCAGTCCCGACGGGCACCACGCCCACCAACTTGAAGAGCTGGGTCAACTCGTCCGTCGGTTCCTCGTTCGTGTCGACCGACAGCTTGAAACCAAAGCCCGTTATGTCCACTATCGTCCCGGCCGAGTCTTTGATGACGAAGCTGAACGGAAAAGTGTCGCCTCGAACTCGCGTGACGTTCGTGGCTTGATAGCTCATGTTAAAAGTCTCTGTCATCTCAATCACCGTCCTGATAAGTTACGATTAGTTGATCGTCGGCCAGCGCGACGTCGATCGCGCTCGCGGCCAGGGTCACGTCTTCTGGTATTGGCAAAACCGTCACGTCGATCGCGACGGCGGCCAGCGCGACGTCGAGACTGGATTCCATCAGCGACGCGTCGATCGCGTCGGGGACCAGCGCGACGTCTTCCGACACGTCGGCCAGGATCACGCTCGTCGCTTCTGGCGCGTCGGGGACCAGCGCGACGTCTTCCGACGCGTCGGCCAGGATCACGTCCTCGGCGTCGATCGCGAGCGCGACGTCTTCCGACGCGTCGGCCAGGGTCGTCAGGCAACTGGAGGCGGCCAAGACCACGTCGAGCAGGCCGGTTGCCAAGATCACGTCAAAGTATTCCATGATCCCTTCGCCGAGCGCCCTGGTGATCGCCTCTTGGATCGCCTCTTGGTCGTCAATGACCCGCGTCAGGCCTCTCGCCCCGACGATCGTCTCGATCAGCGTTTGCGTTTCGTCGATAGTTCTCGCGATCGCCACGGCCCTGACGACGGCTTCTTGTATCGCTTGCTGCTCGTCGACCGCTCGCGCGAGGCCCGAGGCCTTGCTCGCGTCCTCGACTATTCGCTGGACTTCCGCGACGACTTGGGTGATCAGCCTTGAATGAAGGACGGCCTCTACTAATTGCTCGACCTCGTCGGCCGTCCTGACCATGCCTCTGGCCCTGTCCACGGTCTCGACCAATCGCTCGACCTCGTCAAGGACCTTGATCAAGCCTTTAGAGGTGACGAGCGTTTCTGATACTCGCTCGGTCTCGTCTGTGAGTCTCACCAATTGGCGAGCCCTGATCACCGCCTCGGCGATTTGTTGGACGTCGTTTGCCACCGCGGTCAACGCCCTCGACGCGACCGTCGTCTCGAGGGCTCGTTCCATTTCATCGACGACGCGATTCATCGCGCGAGCGATCGTGCCAGTCTCGATCAAGGACTCGACCTCGATCACGACTCGCGTGATCGACCGCGCGTGGAGGACGCCCTCCACGACGCGTTGAACCTCGCTCAACGTCCTCGTCAACGCGCGAGTAGAGACGGTCGTCTCGGGCACTTGCTCTGTCTCGTCGACGACGCGCCTCATCGTCCTGGCCCTGACGACGGCCTCGACGACTTGTTGAGTCGCGCTCACCACGCGCGTGAGGGCGCGCGCGCGTGACAGCGTCTCTACGGTCGTCTCGACCTCAGAAACGATTCGATTCAAGGCGCGCGCGACCGACGTCGTTTCTGGGATTTGCTCTACCTCGTTCACGAGTCGGCGAAGGCCTCTCGAGTACGCGACGGCCTCGACGACTCGTTCCGTTTCGTCTATGATCTCGACCAACGCTTGGCCCAACGACATGCCGATTTGATACCACTTCTTTCGCGGCTTGACAAGCTGCCAAGGATCGTTATACAGGTTGGCGATCTGATTTTCGTTCATTTGAAAGTTGTACAACGCGAAGTATCCCATGACCCCCGGCGTCGATAAATAATCGCTGTTCGGCGGAACTGGGACCGGCTTGAATCCAGTATGTCCGTCAAACAGATAAAAATATATCCTCGCGTCAGTCGTCAACGTGGCGGTCGTCCCATTGCTCGCCAACCTATTGCCGTCTCTCCAGATCTCCATTCCTCTCGGCCCAGTAGTGCAGACCCATATCGAATCATCTTGCAGGTCTGACAGTCCAAGCGCAGTCAACGTCGTCCACTGCCATCGAAACGAGACTTGATCGTTCGTGTTCCTGGACGGTACCTTGAACCACACGCTCTTTATCCGATCCGCGAAATTCGGCGTATACGCGCCCCATGCTCCGTAAAGATTCGTACTCGATCCAGTATACGTCGACCGAAACTGACAAACAATTGTCGCTTGCGAGTCCGCGCTGTCTTGAAAGACCTCTGCCGTCGATCCGACGTAAATCTTTCCCGCATAATTCGCGTTACTGTGCTCGACGGCGTGTCCGATACCGTGAGAGTCCATCGTCCAGTAAGGTTCGTACGCTCCTCCCTGAAACGCGCCGATCGTGCTGCTGACGTATTTTGGGGCCAAGTTTCTCAAAGGGTAGTCGCCCTTGAGACGATCCGCCATGCAGAAGACTATCCGCGCGCCGTTGGCGCCAGGAGCGTCTCCTTGAAAGATTGGGTTCTTTGGCTTTTCAGAAAACTTCGTCGGCACTATTGGACCTCAGGATAATAATATTTATACTTCGCCAGATGATTCGCCCCTAATGTATTCAGCGCCTGGCCAGAATCATTATAGATCGCGATCCCCCATTCCTCGCCCAGGGGTCCGAAATCCGAGGTGTCTATTTCGATATAAAAGGCCTTGCTTGCCGTGGCCGTGAC
>Ga0209345_10004274_pt1 | contig 13919 bp, 7 predicted proteins | sample Cruoilmetagenom7_FD_187294 | JGI IMG/M metagenome (GOLD analysis project Ga0209345, IMG submission 187294) | Oil polluted marine microbial communities from Coal Oil Point, Santa Barbara, California, USA - Sample 7 (SPAdes) (version 2) | ecosystem: Environmental > Aquatic > Marine > Oil seeps ... | reverse complement strand
GGCAGGCGCCTTCGATCCTGAACCCGTATCTTTCGGGTGGCACCAAGGACATCGAAGCTTCGTCGCTGATCGTCGAGCCGCTGGCCCGCTTCAATGAAAAGGGCGCATTGGTTCCCTATCTTGTCGACGAAATTCCGACCGTTGAAAACGGCGGCGTTGCTGCCGACCTGACATCGATCACCTGGAAGCTGAAGGAAGGCCTCAAGTGGTCCGACGGCACACCGGTGACCTCGGCCGACGCCAAGTTCACGGCCGAATACTGCATGGCGCCTGACGGCGGTTGTGCGCAAAGTGCAAAGTTCGACGGCGTGAAAAGTGTCGAGACACCGGATGAGCGCACAATCGTGGTGAATTTCACCGGACCGAAGCCTGTGCCCTACGCAGCCTTTGTCGGCGCCCAGTCGCCGCTGATCCAGGCGGCCCAGTTCAAGGATTGCCTCGGCGCGAAAGCGCAGGAATGCACTTCGGCCAACTTCGGCCCGATCGGCACCGGACCCTTCGTCGTCACCGACTTCAAGCCGAACGACGTGATCACCATGAAGGCCAACGAAAACTACCGCGATCCGGCCAAGCCGGCATTCGCGACCTTGACCTTCAAGGGCGGCGGCGACGCAGCATCCGCTGGCCGTGCAGTTCTGGAAACCGGCGAGTACGACTACGCCTGGAACCTGCAGCTTGCTCCCGAAGTCATTGCCAAGATGGCCGAAGGCGGCAAGGGCAAGCCGATTTCCGGCTTCGGTACGCTGGTTGAGCGCATCGAAATGAACATGACCGATCCTTCGCCGGATCTGCCGGAAGGTGAGCGCGCAACGGCCAAGCATCCGCACCCGATCCTGTCGGACATGAGGGTTCGCAAGGCGCTCTCGATGGCGATCGACCGCAACCTGCTGGTTGAAATCGGTTACGGCCAGGCTGGCCGCCCGACCTGCAACCTGGTGCCTGCACCGGAACTGTTCGCTTCGCCGAACACAGACTGTATTGCCCAGGATGTGGATGGCGCCAAGGCACTGCTCGACGAAGCCGGCTGGACCGTCGGTGCCGACGGCGTCCGCGAGAAGGATGGCAAGAAGTTCAAGCTTCTTTTCCAGACTTCAACCAACGCCGTGCGTCAGGATTTCCAGGCGCTGATCAAGCAGTGGTGGGCTGATATCGGTGTCGAAACCGAACTCAAGAACATCGACGGCTCCGTGTTCTTCGGTGGCGATCCGGCTTCCCCGGACACGTTCCAGAAGTTCTATGCCGACGTGGAAATGTACGCCAACAACTTCGACGGGACAGATCCGGAGCAGTATCTTGGCCAGTACACCTGCGAGAAGGCCCCGCGGCCTGAAACCCAGTGGCAGGGCGAGAACATCAACCGCTTCTGCGATCCGGCCTATGACGAACTGGTTGCCGAACTCGGCAAGACCGGCGAAATCTCCAAGCGTGCCGAAATCGCCAAGAAGCTCAACGAGATGGTCACCAAGGACTCGATGACAATCGTGCCGCTGGTCGATCGTGGCCGCGTGTCGGCTCATTCCAACAGCCTCGGCGGTGTTGTGCTCAACACCTGGGATTCCGAGATCTGGAATGCAGCGGACTGGTACCGCATCAAGTAATGCAGGCAATGAATGGTCCCGCTCCGGCGGGGCCATTCCCTGGCTCTGCACATTCTCCGCGCCAAACTGCTGAACCGAGGCGTCGCCTATGCTGACTTTTACATTCCGACGATTGTTGTTGGCGATACCGACGCTTGTGCTCATCAGTCTGATCATATTCCTGCTGCTGGATCTGGCGCCGGGCGATCCGCTGGCCAACCAGCCGCTGAGCATTCCGCCTGAAGTGCGGCAGAAAATGCGTGATGCGCTGGGGCTCGATGCGCCCGCCTATATTCGCTACCTGCTCTGGGCCAAGCAATTCTTCTGGGTCGAGCCGCTGGTCTTTATCGACTGGGTGGTCGGAACGAACTTCTCCGAAGGCATGCAACGCATCGTCTCGTGGCAGTTCCGCTCGCCGGTTTTCGACATCATCATTCAGCGCATTCCGCAAACCCTATGGGTGGTCGGCCTGGCCTATCTGGTCGGGGTGCTGATCGCGCTGCCGATCGGCATCATCTCGGCCTACAAGCAATATTCCTGGTTCGACCAGATCGGGACATTCGTCTCGATGATCGGGTTTTCCGTGCCGCCGTTCTTCTCCGGCGTTCTGATGATCGTGTTCTTTGCGATCATGTTGCCGTGGTTTCCATCGATCTACGACACCACGCTGGTGGTCAATGATTTCGAGAGCTTCGGCCAGCAGATCCGGCAGATGACGTTGCCGGTGATGGTGCTTGCGCTGCAGACGACGGCGCAATTGTCACGCTTCATGCGCGCCTCGATGCTCGACAATCTCAATCATGACTACGTCCGCACGGCGCGGGCCAAGGGCATGACCGAAAAGGTTGTGCTGCTGGTGCATGTGCTGCGCAACTCGATGATCCCGGTGGTGACCGTGATCGCGCTCGGCATACCGTCAATTTTCGGCGGCGCCATCATCACCGAGCAGATTTTCAAGGTGAACGGGCTGGGGCAGTTGCTGATCACTGCCATCTACGCAAACGACCTGCCGATGGTGCAGACGCTGGCGTTCATCTTCGCGGTGCTGATCGTGCTGTGCAACCTTATCGCCGACGTGCTCTACGGCCTGCTTGATCCGAGGATCCGCTATGACTGATGCTCCCATTCTGGAACCGGCAAAGACAGACACTTCCGGGCGGTCGCAATGGTGGGATGTCTGGGACCAGTTCAAGACCCACAAGGGCGCATTGTTCGGCGCGGCCGTGTTCCTGTTCATCGTGCTGGCAGTGACCATCGGTCCGCTGTTCTGGACCACAGAACCCACCTTCATCGACATTCGGGCGCGCAATTCCGGACCGACACTGGCTCATCCCTTCGGCACGGACCAGCTCGGCCGGGACATTATGGCGCGGATGATGGCGGGCGGTCAGGTGTCCATCGCGGTTGGCCTGACCGCGATGGCAATCAGCGTGCTGCTGGGAACCCTGATCGGCGTGGTCGCAGGGTTCTTCCGCAGGCTCGATGGCGTTCTGATGGGACTGACGGACCTGTTCCTGGCGCTGCCGCTGTTGCCGTTGCTCCTGGTCATGGTGATGCTGTTTCGTGAAACCCTGGCGCGCAGTTTCGGACCGGAGATGGGAACCTTCATCCTGATCGTCTCGGCGATCGGGATCACCAGCTGGATGCAGACGGCGCGCATCGTGCGTGGTGAGGTGCTGGCGCTCAAGGAACGCGAATTCGTGCTGGCAGCGCGATCGATCGGAACCCCTTCGCGGCGCATGATCCTGCGCCATATCCTGCCCAACGTCATGTCGCCGATCATGGTTTCGGCAACACTGGGGATTGCAACAGCGATCATTACCGAGTCGGCGCTGTCGTTCCTCGGGCTTGGCTTCCCACCGGACTTTCCGACCTGGGGCCGGTTGCTGTTTGATGCGATCGATTACCTGCAGCAATATCCCGAGCGGGTGTTCTGGCCGGGACTGGCGATTTCGCTGACCGTGCTGAGCGTCAACTATATCGGCGACGGCCTGCGCGACGCGCTCGACCCGCGCATCCGGGGACGCTGAGCCGGGTTCTACGCGCCGACCGGAGCCACATCGACCGATTGATTGCTGGTTTGTCCGCCCGCCGTGCGCATTGCTCCGCGCACCGGCGCGACATCGGCGTAATCGCGCCCATAGGCAACCACGATATGATCGGTTCCGGCGAAGGCAGCGTTGGTTGGATCATACTCCGCCCAGCCGACGCCGGGACCGCACCAGGCCGATACCCAGGCATGCATGGCATCAGCCCCTTCAAGGCGCTCCTGTCCGGGGGGCGGCAGGGTGCGCAGATAGCCGCTGACATAGCCCGAAGGGATGCCAAGGCTCCTGAGAGCGATGATCATGATGTGGGTGAAATCCTGGCAGACACCATGCCGGGCCGAGAATGCCTCGGCCGCTGGTGTTTCCACCGTCGTGGCTTCCGCGTCAAACCGCATTTCATGGTGCAATGCCAAGCCCAGCGCGGCAACGATCTCCCCGCACGACTTGTCCGGCGAGGTATGGGTTTTCGCCCAGTCCGCAATTGCCGCACCGGGCCTGGCATAGGGGGACGCAGGCAGGAAATGCAGCGGCGAGCGGGGACCGAGATCCGTTTCGGCATCAAGGGCCTTGGTCAGAGCCGGGAGATCGACCGAGGCCGATGCGGGTTCAGCGTCGCCGGTGACTTCAACCCTGGCCTTGAGCCCGATGACAACCTTGCTGTGGGGCTCGGAGAACGCGATCTCGGTCAATTGGTTGCCGAAGAAATCTTCCCGCTCGCGGCGCATTGCCGGTTCCGGGTCGATCTCGATACTACCGGCAATCAGCCGCTGACGGCCGGAAATGGTCAACGGCATGGCGTGCAGGATCTGGCGGGCGCCGGCAGCGGGCGCCTGGAAAGTATAATCGATGTTGAGCTTGATATCGTAGAGCATTTTCAATCGAGAAACTGGGCGTGCAGGTCGTTGGTCAGTTGCCCGATTGCCTGCTGCAGTTCGGCCAGCCTGGCCTGATCGAGGCTTTGCGGCGTGTTGACGGACAGGTCGGCCTGCAGGCGCAGTACCGCCTTGGACAGCTCGGATAACTGACCATTCACGTCCGCGCCGGGCAAAAGGCTCACCTGATCGCGGATTTCATCAATGTGGAAAGCAATAGACCGCGGATTGAGCGGGTCGAGCGCCAGCAGATCGACCACGGTTTCGCGGCTGGCGGTGACCGGATAGCGCCTGCGGTGGGTCATGACACTGTCACCGACCTCGACACAGAGCTCAAAACCGCCATGCGGCCCAGACCACTCGGCGAAGGCGGCAAGCAAGTCAGCCATTGCGATTGCGCGTTCAAGCGACCGGCCAATGGTCAGGAACCTCCAGCCGCTGAAGCGGTACATGTTCTCGTGCACCAGGCCTGAAAAGCCGCTGATCTTGCGCAGCAAAACGCCCATGGCCGACGCAGCGTCATCCCCCGGGACAACGGTCTTGCGCAAGCTGTCTACGGTTCGTTCCAGGTCCGCCAGCGATGCCCAGGCATCCACCGAAAACCGGTCGCGGACCTGGCTTGCGGCGTTGACTGCCATCGCAATGGTCTGCTCAACGGTGGCGGGAACGCCTTCGGTGATATCAAGCTCATGATCGTCGAGATAGGTCTCAAGCATGCTCATCAGCGGCGTGCCGCCGGCCGGCGTTTCGGACAGCCGGCTCATATAGGCCCGGGTCAGGCGCATCTGCCCTTCCGCCCGCTCGACATATCTGCCGAGCCAGAACAGGTTGTCGGCGGCGCGGCTTGGCAACAGTCCCGGCGAGGTGCGAACAAACACCTCGTCATTGTGGCTGAGCATCGTGTCCTCTGGCACCGGCTTGTCGGAAACAACCCAGACGTCGGCGACTGTGCCACCGCTGCGCAACGAAACCGCAGTCGGATCCTGACTGGTTGCGGCCAGCCGGGCGAAACCGCCGGGCATCAGTTTCCAGCCATCGCGGGTCCGGGCCATGAACACCCGGATACGCATCGGCCTTGGCTTCAAGCCACCGTCTTCCCAGGTCGGCGTGGTCGACAACGAGACCAGTTCCTGACCGATGAGGTTCCGCCCTTCCTTATCGAGCCAGGCATCAAGATCGAGGCCGATACCGGACATGTCGCCGCGGAGAACCGCACCGGGTTCAATTTCAAGCGGCAGGCGGGTGGAATTTGCCGGACCGATCAGCATTGCATCGGCGTTGGCGCGGACATGGGCGCGTTCGGTTTCGCTGCCGCACCACCAGGTGGCGATGTTTGGAACCGAGAGCGGCTTGCCGTGCAGGACTTCCGACAGCCGCGGCATGAAGGCGAGGAAGGCGCGGCTTTCGAGAACCCCGGCGCCAAGAGCGTTGACCATGGTCACGCCCTGTGAGCGGACAGCCCCCAGCAGCCCGGGGGTTCCAAGCCGCGAGCTGGACTCGAGTTCGAGCGGATCGGACCATGCCGCATCCATCCGGCGCCACAGCACGCTGATGGGCTTCGGGCCGGAGACGGTGCGCACCATCAGGCGGCCATCCTCAACCACCAAATCATCGCCCTCGAGCAGCATCATGCCGAGGTAGCGGGCGATGTAGGCATGCTCGAAATAGGTCTCGTTCATCGGCCCGGGGGTGAGGATCCCTACCCGGCTGCCCTCCTCGTGCCGCATTGCATTGAGGCCGTCGCGGAAACTGCGGAAAAAGCCAACCAGGCGTTTGACGTTCGAACCGCTGTAATATCCGGGGAAGGCACGCAACGAGGCGACCCGGTTTTCCAGCGTATATCCGGCGCCGGACGGGGCCTGGGTCCGGTCCCCCAGAACCCACCAGCCGCCATCCGCCCCGCGGCCGATTTCAAAGGCCAGGAAATGCAGGAAATGCCCGGATGCCGGTTTCACACCGATGAGCGGCCGCAACCATTCGGGATTGGATGCGATCAGGCTTGCAGGAAGATGGCCCTGCTCGACCAGCCGGTTCTCGCCATAGAGATCGGCGACGACGGTTTCGAGCAGGTCGGCGCGTTCCGCCAGCCCCTCGGCCAGCGCCTGCCATTCGCTGGCCGGCTGGATCACCGGGATCGGGCTCAAAGGCCAGTCGCGCGGGTTCTTCTCCTCGCCATAGTGCCGAACAAAGACACCAGCGTCGCGCAAATACTGCGCACCACGGGCAAAGGCCCGGTCACGCCCGTCCGGACTCAACCCGTCGAGATGGGCGATGAGGCTGGCCCATTCAGGCCGGATACTGCCATCATCACGCAGCAATTCATCGGGCACACCCGGCAGGGCCGCGTAGCCCTCAAGTATCGTTGGCCGCTCAGGCGGCCGGGCCTTCACAGAACTCGGCACGGGTCAGATTCCCGGCTTGCGGCGCAGATCGAGCGTAAAGGGAAACTCGGGATGCGGCGTTTCCGGCGCAGGTGTGGTGGCGCCGGGCGTGTGGCCCCGGTGTTCGAAACGGGCCAACCGCCGGGCTTCGGCCTCGTTGCCATTGACGGGAAACGTATCGTAGCTGCGGCCGCCGGGATGGGCGACATGGTAGACGCAACCACCCAGCGGCTTGCCCGACCATGTGTCGAAGATGTCGAAGGTCAGCGGCGCATCGACCGGCAGCACAGGGTGCAGCGCCAAAGCCGGCTGCCAGGCCTTGTAGCGGACACCGCCAACGGCTGTTCCAGCCTTCCCGGCCTCCGCCAATGGAACCGGCCGGCCGTTGCAGGCAACCGTGTAGCGTGAGGGATCTGCGGTTTCGAGCTTGACCTGCAAGCGCTCAACCGAGCTGTCGGTGTAGCGCACTGTTCCGCCAATGGCCCCGGTCTCGCCGAGAACGTGCCAGGGCTCGAGTGCCTGGCGCAATTCGAGCTTCACCCCTTTATAGGTCACTTCACCACAGAACGGGAAACGGAACTCGGCTTGCGCCTCGTACCATTCAGACCGCAGGTCAAAGCCATGATCACGCAGATCGCGCAGCACATCGAGGAAATCCTCCCAGATGAAGTGCGGCAGCATGAAGCGGTCATTGAGCGTTGTGCCCCAGCGGGTAAAGCGTCCCTTGGCCGGGTTCTGCCAGAACCGGGCGATGAGGGCGCGGATCAGCACCTGCTGGGCCAGGCTCATGCGTGGTTCGGGTGGCATTTCAAAACCGCGGAACTCGACCAGACCGAGACGGCCGGTCGGACCATCGGGCGAATAGAGCTTGTCGATGCAGATTTCGGCACGATGGGTGTTGCCGGTGACATCGGTCAGGAGATTGCGCAGCAGACGGTCAACGAGCCAGGGCAAGGGTGGATTGCCGGCATCGGGAGCCGGGATCTGTTCGAGCGCCATCTCGAGTTCATAAAGCCCGTCGTGACGCGCTTCATCGATGCGCGGCGCCTGGCTGGTCGGGCCGATGAACAGGCCGGAAAACAAATAGGACAGGCTTGGATGGCGCTGCCAGTGCAGGATCAGGCTGGCCAGCAGATCCGGACGCCGGAGAAACGGACTGTCGAGCGGTGTGGCGCCGCCGACCACGACGTGATTGCCACCGCCGGTGCCGGTATGGCGACCGTCGATCATGAACTTGTCGGCGCCAAGACGGGTCTGACGGGCTTCTTCGTAAACGCCCTCCGTGATCGCCTTGCACTCGTTCCAGTCGGTGGCGGGATGCACATTGACTTCAACCACGCCGGGATCAGGTGCGACCCGGATGACGTTGAGGCGCGGATCATGCGGCGGGCCGTAGCCTTCGATGTGGACTTTCAGTCCGAGCCGGTCGGCAGCGACCTCGGCGGCAGAAACCAGTTCGAGGTAGTCCTCCACCTTTTCCACCGGTGGCATGAAGATGCACAACCGGCCATCGCGCGGTTCGACGGAAATGGCGGTGCGCACCGCGCCATCGAGATCGCTGATCTTCTGCTCGACGCGATTCTGGGTGGCCTCGGCGGCAGTAAACTGAGCGACCGGTTGTGCCGAAGCCTCGGCGGCACGGGCATCGGCCAGCGCATCGGCGAGTGCGGCCGCCGCGGTTGCAGGATCGGGCAAGTCACCCTTGGGTTCGGTGGGATCAGCCGGATTGACGAACGGATAGGACGATTCCGGTACATGCGGCAGCGAGCCAAGCGGCAGGCGGTAGCCCACCGGGCTGTCGCCGGGCACCAGGAAAACATGACCACGCCGGGTCTTCCATTTCTCCGACCGCCAGCCGTGTCCGGCAGCCTTGGATTGCCAGCGTTGAACCGGCAGCACGAAGCCGGAGGGAGTTGCCAGACCGCGGGAGAACACGGTGGCAATGCGGTGACGCTCTTCGGCGTCTTCAAGCTTGGAGTTGTCGGGCGTCACGTTGTCGGGAAGATTGCCTTCCTTGATGATCCATTCCGCCGGGTCCTCATAGGCAGCAACCACATGATCGTCGGCAATCCCGAGATTGTCGGCAATGGCCGCCAGCAAATTCCTGGCGGTCTCGGGTGTGGCCTGACCGGTATCCTTGCCTTCCTCGGCGATGAGTTCGGGATTGTGCCAGATCGGCTTGCCATCGCGCCGCCAGTAGAGAGAAAATGTCCAGCGCGGCAATGTCTCGCCCGGGTACCACTTGCCCTGGCCGTAATGCAGGAAACCGCCCGGCGCGAAGCGATTGCGCAATCTGCGGATCAGCTTGTCGGCAGCCTCGCGTTTTTGCGGCCCCACCGCCTCCGTGTTCCATTCCGGGCTTTCGAAATCATCAATCGAGACGAAGGTCGGCTCTCCGCCCATGGTCAGGCGGACGTCTCCGGCCTTGAGCTTGGCATCGATATCCTGGCCAAGCTTATCAAGCGCCTGCCAGGATTCCTCGCTGAACGGCTTGGTGATGCGCGGATGCTCGGCCATGCGGTCAACCCGCATGTCGAAGGCAAAGTCGACTTCGGCATAGCTGGCCAAACCCGAGATCGGCGCGGCATTGCGGTAATGCGGCGTGGCGGCGAGCGGAATGTGGCTCTCGCCGGTCAGCAAGCCGGAGGTCGGGTCAAGACCGATCCAGCCGGCGCCTGGGAGATAGACCTCGGTCCAGGCATGCAGATCGGTGAAATCATGGTCGGTGCCGGCAGGGCCGTCGATCGCGACCAGGTCGGGCTTGAGCTGGATCAGGTAACCCGAGACGAAACGCGCGGCAAATCCGAGATGCCTGAGCACCTGGACCAGCAGCCAGCTGGTATCGCGGCACGAGCCCTTCCCGGTCTGGAAGGTTTCCTCGGGCGTTTGCACGCCGGGCTCCATGCGGATCACATAGCCGATTTCATTTGCCAGCCGGGCATTGAGGCCGACGACAAAGTCCACGGTGCCGGTTTCGTCGCGCGGGATCGTATTCATGAACGCCTGCAACTTCGGTCCGGCCGGTTCGGGTGTTTTGTAAATCACCAGGTCAGGCGCAATGTCGTCGGGGTACTCAAACGGCCATTTCTCGGCCGATTCCTCGACGAAAAAATCGAACGGGTTGTAGACGGTCATGTCGGCGACCAGATCGACCTCGATCTTGAACTCCATCACCGGATCGGGAAACACATAGCGCGCCATCCAGTTCCCGTAGGGATCCTGCTGGTAATTGACGAAGTGTTCCTTCGGACTGACCTTGAGCGAGTGCGAGACAACCCTTGTGCGGCTGTGCGGCGCCGGTCTGAGGCGAATGACCTGGGGCCCGAGTGTGACCGGGCGGTCGTATTTGTAGTGGGTCAGATGATGAACGCTTGCCAGAATCGACATGGGATGTATCCGTTGATCGGGCGGCCTTTCGGCGCCTGGCAGCATGCCTCGCCGGACCGGCCATGTCCACTGCCCATGACGCAGCGCACATAAATCCGATCATAATATACTCATATACACTTGGCGCAGCGCTCTCGGCGTGAGGCGCATCTGCCAAACAGCAGAAAACGGGCACACCGAAATCAATCGGCGTACCCGTCTGTATCTGTTGCCTTCGTCCGTCCGACAGATGTCAGGCGGCGAGTTCGCCTTCTTCATCAAGCAAGGAATCAAGATCAAGATGAGAGATCATCTGCTTGTCCTTGGCGATGATCGACGTGGTCATGCGCTGCACTTCGGTCGCCCCGACTTCGGGAACCGACTGAATCTCGTCTTCGGTGACGGTGACCATATCGGAAACATTGTCGACCAGCAGGCCGACCAGCTGACCGCGGATGCTGGCGACGATGATCGCGGACCGTTCGGTCGGGTCAATGGCTTCAAGGCCGAGCCGCAGCGCCATGTCGATCACCGGGATGACCGTTCCACGCAGGTTGATGACACCAAGAACATGGCTTGGTGCATGAGCCAGCGGTGTGGCAGGCGCCCAGCCGCGGATTTCCCTGACCGACATGATGTTCACGCTGAACACCTGTTCGCCGAGGAAAAACGAAATAATTTCCAGACCTGAAGTCTTGTTGCCGGTTTGCGTTTCGTTCATCTCGTCCTCGCGTCAAGTTGGCTGGCCATGACCGTACGCCGCAACGTCTGGTGTCCTCGGGCCCGGCCAAACCGGTTGAATAATTTGAAATTCAGCACCATCGGGAAAGAATGCATGTGCCGTTTGCGGAACCAGGCCGCAATGGGAAACGCATCATGCTGGGGGCGAGGCCCCTTTCCCACTTTAGAAGTTAAACATGCTATCGTTAAGAATACGAAAACAAGTCATGGCAGTAAACCATTTAGTACTGCACTTTGTTCACCGCACACCGGACACTTCACCCGGGCAAAGGGATTTGTGGTCAGCGCTGCTTCATCCGGGGGCTAATCCGGGCAGAGAAACTCTTTCTGCGCGGGTGCCGGGAACCATGCGGCAAGACCGCCCGGCCAAGCCGTTCCGGGCTGGATTGCCAGCCCGGAGATCTGTTTACATGCACGCCATCCTGCCCAGCTGCGAGCAGTCAGCCTATCACGTGATGCTTCAGTCCTTCGGCTTTCGCTTCAGGCCGCCCTTGCCGCCTTCGGATGCCGGGCCAGGCCTAGCTGCATCGGCAGGCGGGCCCTTGCGGTGCGGCTTGGCGGGCTTGGCCGCCGCCTTGAAATCCGGCTTGTCGCGCTTTGGCTTCTTGTCCTTGGCGAAAGCGGGCTTGGCGTCGCCTGCATCTGACCTTGCCGGTCCCTTGCCCGGCTTGTCACGCTTCGCAGCCGCGACCTTGGGCTTGTCGAAGTCAGGCTTTGGCGCCGGAGCCACGTCATCATAGGGCCAGACACCGGGTGTCGCATTAGCCGGAAGGTCATCGCGAGCCGCCGGCTTGCGATCCGCATAGGCATTGTCGCGGGGCGGACGATCATCCCGCTTCTTGCCACCTGTGAACGGGCGCTTCTTGGCATAATCAGGCTTCGGCTTTTCCCGGGGACGGCTATCGTCGGACGGCCAGTCGGTCTTTTTCTCGCGGGCCGGTGCACCGGCAAAGTCACTGTCACGCGCACGTGGCGGGCGAGGCGGACGGGCGGGCATGTCCGGCACGCCATTGAGGCGGGTGACGGTGACATTCTTTTCGATCTTGCCGGTCGGGCCGATGCCAGCCTCGAACCTGTCGGCAACAGCGCCTGCAATTTCGACGTGGGTTTCAAGATCATGGATCTTGATCGAACCGATTTCCGTCTTGGTGATGTTGCCGGCACGGCAGATCATCGGCAGCAGCCAGCGCGGTTCGGCCGATTGCTTGCGGCCAAGCGACAGCGAGAACCACACCGCGTCCTTGATCGGCACGTGTTCGCCCCGCGGAGCGCGCTCGGTATAGGTTCCGCCAGGGGCTGCAGCAGGTCCGGCGTCCTTGAGTTCTTCCGGCGCCGACCGGCCTGCCCGATGCATCCGTATCAGGGCAGCGGCGGTTTTTTCGGGCCCGTGCTGTTCCAGCAACGCGGCAACCATCGTCTTTTCATCATCGGCGATGTCGGCTTCGAAGGACGGATCCCCCATCAGGCGCTCGTCATCGCGGACGAGGATTTCCTCAGCCGATGGCGGGCGTGCCCAGGTGGCGGTAATGCGAGCATCACCGAGCAGGCGTTCAGTCCGGCGGCGGGCATTGTACGGCACGATCAGGGCGGAGACGCCTTTCCGCCCGGCGCGTCCGGTGCGGCCCGAGCGGTGCAGCAAGCCTTCCTGGTTTTTCGGCAGATCGGCGTGGATGACCAGTTCGAGGTCAGGCAGATCAAGCCCGCGGGCGGCGACATCGGTGGCCACGCAGACCTTGGCCCTGCCATCGCGCAGGGACTGCAGAGCGTGGGTGCGTTCGTTCTGGCTCAATTCGCCCGACAGCGCCACAACCGAAAAACCACGGTTGGAGAAGCGCGCGGTCAGATGATTGACGGTGGCGCGGGTGCTGCAGAACACGATGGCGTTCTTGGCATCATAATAGCGCAGGACATTGATGACGGCGTTTTCACGGTCATTGGGTGCAACGGTCAGTGCCCGGTATTCAATGTCGAGATGCTGCTTGGCGTCGCCGGCGGTGGTGACGCGAACCGCCTTGTTCTGGTAGCGCTTTGCCAGATTGGCGATGCCTGACGGCACGGTGGCTGAAAACATCAGCGTGCGGCGCTGGTCGGGGGCCGCATCGAGAATGAACTGCAGATCATCGCGAAATCCGAGATCGAGCATTTCATCGGCTTCGTCGAGCACAACGGCGCGCATGGCCGACAGGTCGAGCGAACCGCGATCGATGTGATCGCGCAACCGGCCCGGCGTACCCACGACGATGTGGGCGCCGCGCCGCAAGGCCTGGCGCTCGGTGGTCATGTTCATGCCGCCAACGCAGGTGGCGATGCGGGCTCCGGCTTCGCCATAGAGCCAGGACAGTTCGCGCTCGACCTGCAGCGCCAGTTCGCGCGTCGGTGCGATGCACAGGGCCATGGGCGCCTCGGCCCGCGGCAGGGTTTCCTCGTCGCCCATCAAGGTCGGAGCAAGCGAGATCCCGAAGGCCACCGTCTTACCGGAACCGGTTTGGGCGGATACCAGAAGGTCGGCATCGCGCAACTCGGGCGCGAGCACTGCCTCCTGAACGGGAGTAAGCTTTTCATAGCCGCGTTTTGCCAGAGCCCGGGCTATCGCCGGCTGGATGGTCGCAAGGTCTGTCATGTCGGATCTTTCGGACTTCGTGTTTAGGCCCGCTGAAGCGGGCGCCGTGCGCGGGTGTATATCCGGCCACAGCTTTGTGGGTGTCATAAAGCACATTGAGGCAAGAAGAAACGGGGCCAAGCAATAAAGTTGCTTTAGCGTAAACCGGCCTTGTAATCGATATTGCCTAGCTTGCCCTACCGGGAAGGGGCTGCGACCTGAGGAAAAACACCGCCAAGGCCGTCAAACCAAAGGCGAAAACCGGATAGAAAAGCGCCTGATGCAGCGAGGCGACATAGGCGGAATAGCTGATATCGGCCCCGCCCCCCGGCTGC
>Ga0209345_10004273_pt1 | contig 13925 bp, 12 predicted proteins | sample Cruoilmetagenom7_FD_187294 | JGI IMG/M metagenome (GOLD analysis project Ga0209345, IMG submission 187294) | Oil polluted marine microbial communities from Coal Oil Point, Santa Barbara, California, USA - Sample 7 (SPAdes) (version 2) | ecosystem: Environmental > Aquatic > Marine > Oil seeps ... | reverse complement strand
GAAGACCTGGAGCAATCCCAATCCCAAAAAGATCACCTCCAGCATACCAGGTACCATTATTAAAATTTACGCCACTGTAGGACAGGAAGTGAAAAAAGGTGATCCCATCCTGCTCCTGGAAGCCATGAAAATGATGAACAAGATCCTTTTCCCAATAGATGGCAAGGTAAAGTCCATCAAGGTAAAGGAAGGGGTTAGGGTGCCCAAGGATTTCCTGATGCTCGAAATGGCTTGAACCTCTGTTTAAGACAACTGTTCAATATGCAATATGTGCCGGCTTATCTCGGGCGGTAACCTGTGGGTTTCCCGGAAGATCCCGAATACAGCTGAACCACTTCCTGTCATAGAAGCATATAGAGCTCCGGCTGTATATAAGGCCTGCTTAAGTCCGTCGATCTCCGGGTATTTTTCAAAGACCGGTACCTCAAAATGATTGACCAGGCGGCCTTTCCATTCCTCAGGTGCAAGCCCCAGTACTTCTTTAACCGGCTGATCATTTTCCCCGGGCTTGATCATTTTATAAGCCTGGGTGGTATCTATGGTAATCCCAGGCTGGACGAGGACGAGGGTAAATCCGGAAAGATCAATGTGCAGGGTCTCCAGTTGTTCACCACGTCCGGTGGCGAGGCTTGGTTTATTGATGATAAAAAAGGGACAATCACTCCCGATCTTTGAAGCATATTCCATCAGGATAGTCACATCCAGGCCTATCCCAAACATCTCATTCAAAGCACTCAGGGTAAATGCAGCATCGGATGATCCTCCTCCCAATCCGGCTCCGGTAGGAATCCTTTTGTGCAGGTGCAGGTTTACATCGGGTATCCCGTGTTTGTCCTTCAGGAGCCGAAGAGCCCGAATACATAAATTATCATCCCTCGCTTCCAGGGGAATCCCCGTCAGGTTGAGCCTGTCTGATTTGTCGCGAAAATCTCCTGAGACCGGCACTATTTCCAGCACATCACTTAATCCTACCGGCAGGAAAGCAGATTCCAGGTCATGATACCCATCAGGTCTTTTTCTGAGTATCCTTAGTCCAAGGTTTATCTTAGCATTGGGAAAAACGATCATGGATTGTTAACAATTTCTTTTGAATGCACCACGAGAAATGGCGGCAATCAGCATATATAAAGGTAAAGATTAATTTTGAACAGCTTGCGTTAATAAGATTCAGAGGTATGTTTAAAAATGGACTGCCGGCGGGACCCTAAGGAGGAGGCTCATTTCATACCTTTGACTTCCTAATTTGGGTACTTCTTATGGCATTAAAAGGGAATTCTCAGACATCGCCGAAACTGGCCAATCTGAATGTGGAATATGGAAAATTGCCTCCCCAGGCAGTAGACCTGGAAGAGGCAGTACTGGGTGCGATCATGCTTGAAAAGGATGCAGTTCTATCCGTTCTTGATATCCTGAAACCGGAAAGTTTTTATAAAGACGCACACCAGAAGATCTACAAGACAATCATCGATCTTTCCATGGAGGAAAAGGCCATCGATATTCTGACGGTAACCGAAGAGCTAAAAAAGCGTAACTCACTGGAAGAGGTAGGGGGACCCCTATACATAACCCAGCTGACAAGCAAGGTCGCCTCAGCAGCCCACCTGGAGTTTCATGCCCGGATCATCCAGCAAAAATACATACAGAGAGAGTTGATCAGGGTTTCCTCCGATATCCAGCGGAAGGCCTTTGATGAAACCATGGATGTGGATGATTTACTGGACCAGGCAGAAAGTGATCTTTTTGAGATCGCAGAAGGCAATATCAAGAAGGAGACAGCCAAGATCAATGTTCTGGTGAAACAGGCCATTCACCAGATCGAGGAAGCCGCAAAAAGGGAAGATAACCTGAGTGGGGTACCATCGGGTTTCACCAAGCTCGACCGATTTACCTCGGGCTGGCAAAAATCAGACCTGGTGATCATTGCAGCCAGGCCATCCATGGGGAAAACGGCATTTGCCTTGTCCATGGGCAGGAATATTGCCGTGGAACACAAACGCCCTATTGCTATTTTCTCATTGGAGATGTCATCCATCCAGCTGGTGACCAGGATGATTGTTTCAGAAACTGAACTTCCTGTTGACCGAATACGAAACGGCCGGCTGGAAGAATATGAATGGAAACAGCTGGATTATAAAATCAAAAGCCTGGTGGAGGCACCCATATTTATTGATGATACACCGGCCATATCCATATTCGAGCTTCGGGCTAAATGCCGCCGCCTGAAGGTACAGCACAATATCGAAATGATCATCGTTGATTACCTTCAGTTGATGTCCGGTTCGGGAGATTCAAAAGGGAGCAGGGAACAGGAGGTAAGCTCTATATCCAGATCCCTGAAAGCCATTGCCAAGGAGCTGGATGTGCCAGTCATTGCACTTTCACAGCTGAACCGCTCGGTTGAGCTCAGATCTGGGAATAAGCGGCCCCAACTATCAGACCTCAGGGAATCCGGGGCCATTGAACAGGATGCTGACCTTGTCATTTTCATCCATAGGCCAGAGAAATATGATATTTACGAGGATGAACAGGGGAATTCCCTGGTTGGCATAGCTGACATCATCCTGGCCAAGCACCGGAACGGACCCATTGGAGATGTCCAGTTGAAATTCAAGGATGACTCCGCCAAATTTGTGGAACTGGATGCATTGCAGCCTTTGCCGGAAGACGATTCAAACGGAATATATACCGTCGGATCAAAAATGAACCAGAAAGGGGTTGAGGATAATACAGACCTTCCCTATTAATAAGGATATTACAAGATATCCTTTAATGCCAGCAGGGAATTATACTCGTAGGTTACTAAATCATTGTGAAAAACTTCGTCCCGGTTTAGGAAAAACTGATCAATACCGAATTTACGGGCTCCCAGGATATCTACTTCAAGGTCGTCGCCAATCATAAGGCTTTCTTTTTTACGGGCATTCACGGAACTAAGGGCCTGATGAAAAATTTCCGGACGGGGTTTGTTATGTCCCACAACCTCTGATGTGGTAAGGCTTTGGAAGTATTGGTCAAGCTGGCAATTTTTTAACTTGATTTGCTGGGTGGTCAGGAACCCGTTGGTAATAATATGCAGGCAGTATCCGGGTTGAAGGTAGTCAAGGATTTCACGGGCATGGGGGACGAGCAGTGTTTTATTGGGACTGATATCAAGGTAATCAGCACCAATTTTTTCTGCCAGTTCTTCATCCTTGATCCCAAAATGTGCCAGGCTTTTTCTGAAGCGTTTTGTGCGCAGGATATCCTTGGTCATTTCACCTTTGCGGTAGAAGCTCCACAATTGCAGGTTGACTTCATGGTAGACCTGGATAAAATCTTCGGGATTTTTGATGAATCTGTCGAGCTTGTATTTGAAGAACAATTCATGTATGGTTTCACTTGAATTCCGGTCAAAGTCCCATAAGGTCCGGTCCAGGTCAAAAAAAATATGTTTATAAGGGCTCAATCTCACTCGAATGTTGGTTACTAAAGATAATGGTTTTATTTTTGAGAATATGGAACTTTTATATGGGATTTTAGGATTGATTGCAGGCGGTGGGATAGTCTACCTTGTTCTGCGAAGCCGGCTGGCAGGAAAAAATCAGTACATGAAGGAGAAGGTATCCGGACTGGAAGAGGAAACCCTTGCATCGGAGCGGCAGAACAAGGAAAAGGAAGCTGAAATAATAACGCTGACAAGGGAGCTGGCTGTGACGAGCACCAATTTTAAGAACGTGAAAGAGAAACTTGATGAGCAGAAGAGCGAAATAAGCAATCTTCAGGATAGGTTCAGGATTGAATTTAAGAACCTGGCCAACGAGATTCTTGAGGAAAAATCAAAAAAGTTCACAGAACAAAACAAGTCAAATCTTGACCAGTTGCTGAAGCCTTTGGGTGAAAAAATCCGGGATTTCGAGCAAAAGGTAGGAGAAGTGTATGATAAAGAGGCTCAGCAGCGCTTCAGCCTTAAGGAGGAAGTAAAGAGACTGGCCGAATTGAATTTAAAAATCTCAGCAGATGCTGAGAACCTTACAAGGGCGCTGAAAGGCGATTCCAAGTCACAGGGGAATTGGGGAGAAATGATCCTGGAAAGTGTCCTGGAAAGATCCGGTCTGACAAAAGACCGTGAATACATTGTCCAGCCTTCATTCCAGGGGGATGATGGCAGGCGGATGCAGCCGGATGTTGTGGTTTCCTACCCAGGAAACCGTTCCGTCATCATTGATGCAAAGGTTTCACTGACAGCCTATGAACGAATGGTTGATGCCAGCAGTCCCGATCTAAGGGAGAAGTATCTAAAGGAACACCTTAATTCCATCAGGAATCATGTATCTGAACTGAGCAATAAGAACTATCTTGACATATACCAGGTTCAATCCCTCGATTTCATCATGCTGTTCCTGCCGGTTGAACCAGCTTATATGGTGGCCATCAAAGAAGATCCGGAAATTTGGAATTATGCTTACGACAAGAGGATACTGCTCATCTCTCCGACCAACCTGCTGGCTGCCCTGAAAATGATTGCCAGTCTGTGGAGACAGGAATACCAGAATAAAAATGCACTTGAAATTGCCCGGCAAAGCGGGGATCTGCTGGATAAGTTTTATGCCCTGCTATCTGACCTGAACGATCTGGGCAACAGGCTGAAACTTACACAAAAGAGCTATGATGATGCCATCAATAAACTTTCGGAGGGGAAAGGCAACCTGATCCGAAGAGCACAACGGATCCAGGAACTGGGAGCAAAAACAAAGAAAAATTTGCCGGAAAACTTTGACTCCAAATCAGGAGACTGAGACCCGCATCGCCGCCTTTGACACCGGATACCTTAGTGAATGGTAATATCAGGGATCTTCAACCAGCTGCTTTGTTTGGTTTTCAGGTTCCAGTCAGCACAACATATCATCCATTTACGAACCACAAGAGGTTCTTCTGATGTAACAGCAAGAAATTCCCAATCCTGGGAAACAGTTGAAAATGGCTGGATCATCCAGCTCTCTGTTTCCACTTCAGGTTCCGGTTCTACCTGCATAAGAGAAGCTACAACTGTTTTGGATCCATCCTTCCATTCGCTTTGCTTGATCATCCAATCCTCCAATTGTATTTTCTCTTCCATATAAAACATGTAGCTGCTGGAAGTAAATTCTGCGCTCAGCTCGACTTCACTTTGAATGTCAGCGTTATAAGCCCGTAAGGGTTGGATATCATTAACAAGAAGTGTATTTTGACAAAGCATTCCAATACTGCCTGTTATAAGGAAAAACAGGGTAAAGATTGTTTTAGCCAGTATTTTCATAATTTTCCTCCACGTTATCAAACCCCGTATGATAAAACCATCAATTGTGCCAAAATGATTAAGATTCAGTTGGTCAATGAAATAGGGTTCTAAGAGCTTGGTATTTTTCCTTAGATAAGTGAACGGTTTTAACACAACATGTGTACGAAACCGAACATTTCGGTCCTACCTGCCTTCAAGCATTAAAATACACTCCCCTTTTGGATCAGCATCTCCCAGTCTCAGCAAGATCTCCTCAAGTGTTCCCCTGCTGAATTCTTCATGGATCTTGGTAAGCTCCCTGGCCAGGCAGGCCGGTCTGTTTTCCCCGAATACATCGATGAGCTGTTGAAGGCATTTACGGATTCTATGTGGGGATTCATAGAGTATGATGGTACGGGTTTCTTCCTTAAGTTCATTCAATCTTTTTTGCCTTCCTTTTTTTTGAGGGAGGAATCCTTCAAAGACGAACCTGTCACAGGGAAGTCCGGATGCCACCAGGGCGGGGACAAATGCTGTCGGGCCAGGCAGGCATTCTACTTCAACCTGTTTTCTGATACATTCCCGGATGAGCAGGTATCCCGGATCCGAAATGCCTGGAGTGCCAGCCTCAGATACAAGGGCCATCAATTCCCCTTTTAATATCCTTTCGCTGAGCCGGTCAACATATTTGTGTTCATTGAATTTGTGATGTGAAAGGATATACTTGGTAATCTTGTATCTCTTGAGCAGTATCCCGGTTTTCCTGGTATCTTCTGCCAGGATCAGGTCGACATCTTCCAATATCCTGATAGCCCGGTGGGTAATATCTTCCAGGTTCCCTATAGGAGTGGGGATGACATAAAGTTTACTCATTCTTATTAACTATAAATTTTCTTCTGACCAGGTCAAGTAACATCAGGACGGAATCATCTTCCATGTCCCAGTCATAGGAGGTACTGATGTAGTTAAAAGCTTCATTGAAGTTGTTGGCACTATCAAGTACATTAATGGTCTGCTGGTAACTGTCCTTATCACCGTTGAATAGCTCGTTGATCAGTTTGAAACGGTCGTTCAGGCCCAGGGATGTTCCTATATCATGAATGGGTTTGGACTGAAGTTTTGAAGAGAGGTCCTGCCTGATCCCATTATCACCAAGTCTTTCATTAATGAATTTTTTTTCTCCCTTGAATCTATCTGCAATCGTGGCTGGTTCTTCGCCAGGTTTAATTTCTGGCTTTGCTACGCTTGTTTCTTCTTTCACCGTATCCTGTTTGACCGGTATTTCAACCTTGATGGCAGCCGGTTTTTCGTCTTTCTTTTCAACGTCTTTCACTATCACCGGTTCTGCCGGATGCTTTGCTGCTGTCAGGTCAAACTCTTTCAGGTTGGTAACATCGGTGTAAAGCTTCCTGATTTTCCCCAGGACGATATCTATTTCTATAGCAGGAACAGGGCCTTCTGTTTTCATCCGGCTGATCATTTCCCCTATATCTCCAACCTGGGTGATTATTTCAGTGATATTATACTTGCTTTCCATAAATGTGCATTATTTTTGTAAAAATAACGATAAAAAAATGATTTTCTTACCCTATGTTCATAGAGACCCCGGCAAATAAGACAGAAAAAAGAGGATGGATCGAAGTAATTACCGGGTCCATGTTTTCAGGTAAGACTGAAGAATTGATCAGGCGTCTGAGACGAGCCACCTTTGCCATGCAGAAAGTGGAAATATTCAAGCCCCAGATTGATGTTCGCTATTCTGAGGATGAGGTTATTTCACATGATGAGAATGCCATCCGGTCAACACCTGTATCCACGGCCGGAAACATTCTACTGCTGGCAAATGATGTGGATGTGGTCGCCGTGGACGAAGCCCAATTTTTTGATATGGGACTGATTGAAGTAAGCAATTCCCTCGCCAATAAGGGTATCAGGGTGATTGTTGCGGGACTGGATATGGATTTTTTGGGTAGGCCTTTTGGGCCGATTCCCGGTCTCATTGCCACTGCTGAATATGTCACAAAGGTCCATGCCATCTGTGTCAGGTGCGGGTACCTGGCCCATCATACACACAGAAAATTGAAAGCCGACAAACTTGTGCTGCTAGGTGAAAAAGATCTGTATGAACCACTATGCCGGAAATGTTATAATAATGCCCGCACTGAATAATGGATAAATATACTACAGGGGAAATAGCTGTTTTGGTTAGCGGGGAATTGAAGGGTTCCACGGATGAGGTGATCAGTGGCATCAGTACTGACAGCCGGACCATCCACCAACCTGGAGCCACTCTTTTTGTCGCCATGCGTGGGGACCGCCACGACGGACATTCATTCATTTCCGAACTGACAGAACGCGGGATAAAAGCTTTTCTTGTCGAGGAACTTCCAGCCTCTCCAACCAGAGATGTTTCCTACATCCTGGTTAAGGATCCCCTGAAGGCCTTACAGGAACTCGCTATAGCACATAGACAAAGGCATGGCTGCAGGATCATTGGAATTACAGGCAGCAATGGTAAAACCATAGTCAAGGAATGGATCAACCAGGCCCTGTCACCGGACCAGAAAATAGTTAGGAGTCCGAAAAGCTATAATTCCCAGATTGGAGTACCTCTTTCTGTGTTATTACTGGAACCAAAAACTGAAACAGGGATTTTTGAGGCGGGTATTTCCCGTCCCGGTGAAATGATCCGGCTGGAAACCATTATCAAGCCTTCTATAGGGATTTTCACCAATATCGGGGAGGCCCATCAGGAGGGATTCAAGAATATTGAAGAGAAACTCATGCAAAAACTTATCCTGTTTAAAAATGTTTCTAAAATAATCTACAGCAGTGAACAGGAAAAGGTTAATAAAGTTATAAGAAAACAATTCAAGGCGGAGAAATTATTCACATGGTCATTCGGGAAAGATAGCGATGTCAGGGTATTAAAGGGCGAAGAAAAGGGAGATGGGACCATGCTGGACATCACATTTGGTGATATCAACTTCGAATTGCTGTTGCCTTTTCAGGACAAGGCTTCCATTGAGAATGCCATGCACGTTGTCTCTCTGATGTTGCTACTTGAGATGCCTCCTGCGGTTATCCAGTCACGCATTGCTGACCTGAACCGGGTGGCCATGAGACTTGAGATGCTAAAGGCATTGCATGGATGCACCATCATTAATGATACCTATAATTCCGACCTGAATTCCCTCTCTATCGCACTAGACTACCTTAACCAGCAGCGCCAGCATGAAGTTAAAACGCTGATCCTATCCGATATTATGCAATCTGGGAAGGAGGAAGATGCGTTGTATGCAGAGGTATCCGGACTGATAAAGCGGAAAGGCATTTCCCGTTTTTTTGGTATCGGTCCAGCCCTGATGAGGACCCAAAGGCATTTTCCTACCGGTGCAGTATTCTATCTGAATACGGCTGAATTCCTGTCTGTCCTTGACTCACAGGAATTCAGAGATGAGGCCATCCTGATAAAGGGATCCAGGACCTTCCGGTTCGAAAGAATAACCAGGCGGCTACAGCTGAAGAATCACCGGACCGTGCTGGAAATTGACCTGAATGCACTCATCCATAACCTGAATGTCTATAGGTCAAAAACAAGCACCCGTATTTTGGTTATGGTAAAGGCATTTTCCTATGGTAGCGGCTCACAGGAAATAGCCAATGCCCTGCAATACCAACGGGTGGATTATCTCTGTGTTGCTTATATTGATGAAGGTTTAGTACTCCGGGATGCAGGTATTCATCTCCCCATCCTGGTAATGAACCCCGAGGTATCAGGTTTTGACCTGATGATGGATCACGACCTGGAGCCGGAAATTTACAATTTCAGAAGCCTTTTCTCTTTTCTTGATGCCCTGGCTAAAAGGAACCTGTTGTCTTATCCTGTTCACCTGAAACTGGAGACCGGTATGAACCGGCTGGGTTTCAGAGAGGAGGAGCTTGATCAGTTGTTTGAGGTATTGCAGCAGCACCCGCAAGTCAGGATTTTGTCGGTTTTTTCGCACCTGGCGACAGCAGACGAAAAGGACATGGATTTTTTCACCAGGGAACAGATAGAAAAGTTTAAACGTATGAGCTCCAGGTTACAGGAACAGTATCCCTATGAGATCCTCAGGCATATACTTAATACAGCAGGCATTGAAAGGTTTCCAGAGGCCAGCTTTGACATGGTCAGACTGGGAATCGGCCTGTATGGGATCAGCCAGCATATTTATGATGAACTCAGACCAGTCAGTACGCTCAAGAGTATCATTTCCCAGGTCAAACCTGTCAGGAAAGGGGAATCAGTAGGGTACGGCAATAAATTCATTGCTCCGGCTGACATGATCATTGGTGTTGTCCCTGTTGGTTATGCTGATGGACTCAGGAGGGATCTGGGTCAGTATGGAATCTGCTTTCACCTGGGTGCTGCAACTGCACCTGTACTGGGGACAATATGCATGGATATGACAATGATTGATCTCACCGGTCTGGAAGTGAATGAGGGGGATGAAGTTTTTATTTTCGGTCCCGATCACCCGGTAAGCGAAATGGCAGAAAAATTAGGCACCATCCCATATGAAATTCTAGCTGGTCTCTCAGAAAGGGTAAAAAGGGTTTATTTCCAGGAATAGAATTTATTTACTAATTTCGAAACCCTGAAAAAACCGGGGAATGACAAACCTATCAGTCGTCATAATTACGCTCAATGAAGAGCGAAATATCGGAAGATGCCTGGAATCAGTAAATGACATTGCTGATGAAATTGTTGTTGTTGATTCCTATTCCACTGACGATACTGAGAAAATATGCAAGCTCTACGGGGTAAGATTTATCCAGCACAGGTTTGATGGCCATATTGAACAGAAGAACTGGGCCATCACCCAGGCAAGATATCCGCATATCCTTTCACTCGATGCAGACGAGGTACTTTCGCCAAGGCTAAAGGCTTCCATCAGGGCCGTTAAGGAAAACTGGGAGTATGATTGTTATTATTTCAATCGAATGACCAATTACTGCGGGAAATGGATCCGCCATTCCAGCTGGTACCCTTCCCGGAAACTGAGGTTATGGGACAGCCGTAAGGGAGAGTGGGGAGGGATGAACCCTCACGACAGGTTTATCCCTGAGAAAGGAGCTACCAGGAAATTCCTGAAAGGGGATCTCCTTCATTATTCTTACTACACCATCCACCAGCACATTGAGCAGATCAATAAATTTTCCGATATAGCCGCCAAATCCTTCTTTGAAGTCGGCAGGAAGGCATCTTGGTTCAATATCCTGTTCCATCCATTGTGGAGGTTATTCCGCGACTATATTATCAAGTCAGGATTCATGGATGGATTCTATGGCCTGGTCATCAGCCTGAATTCAGCCCATGAAACCTTCCTGAAGTATTCTAAACTTCGGAAATTGTATAAAGATGCTGCCAATGCATCAAAAAACAGAATTTGCTTTTTCAATAGCCTGATAACCTGGGGTGGGGGGGAGAAATGGCATTTTGACCTGTCCACCGGACTGGCTAAAATGGGCTATAACGTATTCGTTTTTTCCAATCCCAGGAGTGAACTAATGAAAAAAATCCGGGATGCCCGTGTTAACCACAGGGGAGTTGTTGTTAGCAACCTCAGTTTCCTCAATCCAATAAAGATTATTCGGCTCAGGAGGGCTTTCAGGAGGGAGAGGGTAAGAACACTGGTGATGAACCTGTCTTCCGATTTGAAAGTAGCAGGAATAGCTGCAAAACTGGCAGGCGTTGATAATATCATATATAAAAGGGCCAATGCCATTCCTGTTAGGAATACTTTCCTTAACAGGTTCCTGTACCGCCGGATCATAACCCGGATGATTGCCAATTCTGAAGAGACCAAAAGGTCCATCCTGGCCAATAATCCAAAACTTATCCATCCATCCAAAATCCAGGTCATTTATCCTGGTATTGAACTGACTGACAGGGAGAAACTCAAGAAAAAACAGATTTATAAAAGAAAGGATGGGGAAATTATCCTTGGCAATGCAGGCAGGTTGTCTGAAGAAAAAGGCCAAATTTACCTTATCCACCTGGCTGAGATCCTCAAGGAAAGAGGAATCAAATTCAGGATACTGGTTGCAGGCACAGGGAAATTGAAAACCTGGCTGAAAAAGCAGGCCAGGCAAAGGAATGTACACAATGAAGTGTTGTTCCTTGGATTTATTGACGATGTAGAACAGTTTTATCTGGATATCGATATTTTCCTTTTAACCTCCTTATGGGAAGGTTTTGGCTATGTGATGGTAGAGGCCATGGCAGAAAAAAAACCGGTGATCGCGTTTGATATTAAAAGTTCAGCTGAGGTCGTCAGTAATGGTAAAACGGGCTTCCTGGTCCCGCGCGGAAATGTTGAAGCCATGGCCCAGAAAGTGATAGAGCTGGCAGGGAATAAAAAACTACGGCAGGAATTTGGCAGCATGGGTTACAAACGGGTTGAGTCCCTGTTTACCATTGACCATACCCTTGAGGAAGTAAGAGATTTTATCACTGCTGAGAATGGCTTTTCCCATCAATAAATTGGACATACTTCTCTGCCTGAAGCATTTTTATATCATCGGTCTCCTTTAATGTTTCGTTACAATCCGTCTTGCTATCGATACAATAATGTGAGCAATGAGGAATTCATTTAATTTAATTCAGTAATAATCATATCCATGAAAATATAATATAAATATGGATGCTCCCGGACTCTCTCTGATCATATCTTTTTATAACAAGCTCGATAACTTGAGACTAATACTGACAAGCCTGCAGCACCAGAGTTTCTCTGATTTCGAGGTCATCATTGCGGATGATGGATCATCGGTGGAGGTTACCAGGGAACTGGAAGATATTATTAACAATGCTAATATTCCTATTAGGCATGTCTGGCATGAAGACATGGGATGGAGAAAGAACATTATCCTTAACAACTCGATTGTTGCCAGCCATAGTGATTATTTGGTTTTTATTGACGGGGACTGCATTCTTCATCCCAGATGCCTTGATGAACATTACAGACACCGCAGGAGAAAATGGATTATCGCCGGACGCAGGGTAAACCTTTCACCTTCTCTTTCTGCGGGACTTACCCCCCAGAAAGTCAAAAGAGGAAGGTTGTGGGGATCTTCAATGATAAAAATGGCATACGACAGCTTCCGGCATGAAAACACACATTTTGAAAATGCCATCTATATCAGGAATCCCTTTATACGCTCTAGGATCAATAAAAAAGACAAGGGTGTCCTGGGCTCGCATTTCTCCCTGTTCAAAGATGATATTATGGCGGTTAATGGTTTTGACGAAAGGTTTATACACCCTGCGGTCGGAGAAGATACGGATCTTGAATTAAGGCTCCGCAGAAATGGCATGAAGGTTCAGACCCTTAAACATATCGCCATCCAGTATCATATTTATCATAAGATCCTTCCCCGGGAGGAGAGCAACCTCAGGATCATGGAGGAAAATAATCGACAGGGAGTAATTTACACCCCCCATGGCATCCGGAAATATGACCCTTAATCAAGTTTGTCGATTAGGGCATTTTTTTGTTTCAATGGTCAGAAATTGGATAATTCTCCAATATACAGAGGGTTCTTTGCTTGATGCCTGAAATACTTCCAGCGTTTATGGGACCAAAGCCATAGCTCAGGCCGCTGCAAAATATTTCTTTCCACCATGGCTTGGTATTTCCTGCTTATATGGAATTCGGGAGCTGCGTCAGGATTCTCATAGATTAGCTTAAATTCTGCACTGTAATATCCCCTTTTTATTTTTTGAAAATCAAGAAATAATACCGGGTAATTAAACCTTTTGGCTATCTTCTCCGGTCCGGTTATAACAGGTGTATCCTGGTTCAGGAAGGTGGTCCAATGTTGGATGCTGTTCCACTGTGGCCGCTGGTCCGCAACCGTATAAAGAATACAAGGCTTATTATCCCGCTGGTAGCTTATTAATGTTCTCAAGGTTGATTCCATCGGTATTCCAATGGCACCAAATTGGCCCCTTAACTGAAGAAAAAGTCTGTCGAAATATTTGTTTTGTAGCGGTTTATAAATAGCCAGAATGTCGTGCGACGATAATTTTGATATGCGGGTGGGCCATTCCCAGTTGCCATAATGACTTAATAATAGAACGATGCTTTTCCCCTGATTATAATAATCCTGGAGGATTTCTGGGTTTTTGTAATGTATCCTTCTGGTATTTTCTTTTTCGCCCATATGGATGCGGTAGGCAGATTCGATAAAGATGTCACAGAGTTGCTGGTAAAATTTCCTCGCAATGTCTTTGATCTCCTGCGGGGACTTATCGGGAAAGGATCTTTCCAGGTTTTGGAAGACCGTTTTCTTACGGTATCCAACCAGGTAATAGAGGATCATGTAAAAAAAGTCAGATAATACGTACAGTACCGGTAAAGGCAGGAAGGTGACCAGCCAGAGAAAAGAATAGGTCAGGTAAAAAAGTATCCTTTTCATTCCGGATTATCCCAGTTCACTGATCCGTTCAAGTTTCTGCAGATCCTGGATTCTTATTTTACGGCCATCGATACCTATCACACCTTCGCTGGCAAAGGTAGACAGGGTGCGGATGGCGTTGGATGTGGTCATATTGGAAAGGTTGGCGATGTCTTCCCTTGAAAGGTAGATCTTGATGGTACTGTTATCATCTTCAAATCCATAAGTGTCTTTCAAGAAGATC
>Ga0209345_10004270_pt1 | contig 13936 bp, 18 predicted proteins | sample Cruoilmetagenom7_FD_187294 | JGI IMG/M metagenome (GOLD analysis project Ga0209345, IMG submission 187294) | Oil polluted marine microbial communities from Coal Oil Point, Santa Barbara, California, USA - Sample 7 (SPAdes) (version 2) | ecosystem: Environmental > Aquatic > Marine > Oil seeps ... | reverse complement strand
GGCCAAAGGAAACGCCGGGCAGGAACACCCGGTCGAACCAGCCCTTGAGAATGGCCGGGAAACCGTAGTTCCACACCGGATAGACCAGAACCAACGCGTCGGCCTCAAGCAGTCGCTCGACATAGGTTTCTACCGGCTGCCGGTTGGTTTCGGGATCATGGTAGTTGAGCCGTTCGGTCTCGCTCATGACCGGGTTGAAGCCATCCTGATAAAGATCAATGGCATCGACCTCGTGGCCGTTGGTCTTCAGCTTTTCGACGGTCAATCGAAACAGGCTTGCATTGAAGCTCGATGCCACAGGGTGGGCATGGACCACGAGAACGCGCATTTGAAGTGCCTCAGCTTGCCTGTTTCAGGCCCTTGAACAACCAGACCTTGCCGGCATCGAAATCATAGTCCGGGTCATCCCAGGCAATCATCTTGCCGGGATTGAGCAGGCCCTTGGGGTCGGACTGGCGCTTGAAGGCCAGCTGGATCTCGTCGGTTTGCTTCATGCCGCCTTCTTCCAGTGTGTAGCGGTGCGGATTGAAGACAGGGCAGCCATTGGCATTGTGCAGATCGATGATTTCGTCGAGCCGTTGTTCGGTGGTGAAACGGATCAGGGGCAGGCCGAAACAGGTGATGTCACCATCGAACCGGACGAATTCGAGATGCGAGATCATTTCGCCGGGGAACATGCGGTCCATCTTCGATGTCAGTTCAAGCTGGTTGGGAAACGGGTAAAGCGTCTGCAGATAGGTCCAGGCCGGATCAACCCTGAGCGCACGCAGGGTGGTGTGGTTCCAGGCCAACTCGAACACCGGCGGCAGGCCCTTCAGATCGCCCGCGGTTGTGGCGTCAAAAACGATCTCGCCCTCGTTACGCGCAGTGAACGCCTTGAAGGCGTCGTGGCTGTGCGGTGCCACCATGACCAGAACCACGCTCTGGCCTCCGGAGAGGAATTTCTGGTGACGCTTGAAATAGTCAAACGGGCAGGGGGCGGCGATCACCGAGATCAGTTTGGTCAGGATGCCATCCTGGCGCGCCAGTGCATTGGCATAAACCGCCGCTTCGTCAAAACTGTCAAATCCAACAATGGCATCGACCCAGTCATAGGCGGGTGCCAGCGGCATTTCGATCTCGGTGATAATGCCATTGGTGCCGTAGGCGTGGGTAACCTTGTGCAGGTCTTCTCCGGTGAGTTCGAGCACCTGCGGCTCTTCTTCCATGGTGACCACGCGCAGGCGGATGACGTTGCCGAAATCGCGCAATCCGCCCCAGGAGATCGATCCGACGCCGCCCGAGCCACCGGCAATGAACCCGCCGATGGTCGCGGTGTGGGCGGTGGAAGGATGCATGCGCATTTCCTGCCCGGATGCGGCGCGGGCGGCCTTGTCGAGGTCGGAGCAGATGACGCCGGGGCCGCAGATGACACGACCGGGGGATATCTCTTTGATCTCATTGAGGTCTGCGAGGCTCAACACCACGCCGCCGGAAAGCGGCATGGCCTGGCCGTAATTGCCGGTGCCGGTGCCGCGCGGGGTGACGGGAACATCATGGCGGTAGCAGGCCTTGAGAATGCGGATCAGTTCCGCCTCGTCCTTGGGTGAGGCCACCAGATCACCGGTAACATGGTCGAGCTGGCTTTTGAGCACCGGCGAGTACCAGTAGAAATCCCGGCTCTTTTGCTGGATGATCTTGTCGTTCTGCTCGATGCGGATGCCGTCCAGATCGGCGATCAGTGCGGTCATGTCCATGGCTCAGGGCTCCATCAAATCATCAAGGTCGGAATAGTCGGGTAGGGTGGTCTCGATTGCCTTGCCATCCCGGATCACGGTTCGGTTGCTTTCCGGGCGCGACAGAAGTTCGGTCAGGCTACGTCCGCGAAACAGCACCAGGTCCGCCTTTGCGCCGATTGCCAGCCTGCCCGCCCCGTCCAGCCGCATGGCCTGCGCCGGGTTGGCGGTCACGGTTGCGGGCCAGTTGCCGACCGGATGGTCAAAATGCAGGATCCGGGTGGCCTCGCGGTAGACTTCCAGCACATCGAGGTCGCCATAGGCGTAGAACGGGTCGCGGGTATTGTCTGAGGCGACACAGACATTGATGCCGCGCGCAGCCATCTCGTGCAGCAGCGTCACTCCACGCCAGCGCGGTGTCGTTGCGTCCGCGCGGCGGTCCTGCAAATACATGTTGCACATCGGCAGCGAGACGACGGACAGGCCTGCACGGGCAACCTTGTCCAGCGTCGCCTTGAACATGTCATCGGGTTGCCGGGCGAGCGAACAGCAATGACCGACAAGCACCTTGCCCTCATAACCATGGCGCAAGGCGGCATCGGCAATACGGTCGAGCGAAACGGCGTTTACGTCATCGGTCTCGTCGGCATGGAAATCGAGGTCGAGCCCGAGCTCGATGGCCTTGGCGAACATGCGGTCGAGCAGCGTATCGAGATCGGGCACCATGTAGGTGACCGCTCCAAGAATGCCGCGGTGGCGGGCAACGGTTTGCGCCAACCGGTTGAACCAGCTCTCGTTTCGCGCTTCATCGATGCCGAAGAGGCAGGCGGCCTGCAACTCAACCCTGCCTTGCCAACGCTGCCTGACGGTGTCGAAGACAGGCCAGGAGATATCTTCCTGCGGCGGAACGGAATCGAGGTGGGTGCGGAGCGCCCTGGTGCCGTGGGCATAGGCGCAGGCAAGGGAGAACTCCATCCGCCGCTCGACATCTTCCGCGGTCCAGCGGGCCTTGCGGTCGTCGCCAACTGCGGTCAACGCGCCCGGAAAGGAGCCGTCTGGGTTGGGTTTGCGGGCCCAGATGTGGCCCTTGTCGATGTGGGTGTGGCAATCGACGAAGGCCGGAAAGGCGATGCCGCCCCGGCAGTCGATCGCAGATGTGTCCGCGGGCTTCGTACCGGCTGCATGAATTGCCCTGATCGCACCGTCAGCGATTTCAATCGCTGCCATCGAGAACCCTTCGGTATCGAAGTCAAAGCCTTCGATGTTTTCGAGGTGGGACCGGTGCAGCCGGAGATTGCTCAGCGTGTAGGTGCCATTTTCGGGCAGAATCAAGGTATGCGGTGTCACTCACTGCTCCTGTTTGAGCGCGCTCTCATGCCAGCGGTGCAGCACGAGGTGGGAGATCCAGGACAAGGCAAGAAATATGACGATCCCGGTCAGGGAGATCAGGATCAGGGCGGCGAACAGCCGCGGCGCATTGAGCCGGTATCCCGCCTCGATGATGCGCGAGGCGAGGCCGGATGACTGGCCTGCGGTGCCGGCTACGAATTCGGCCACCACGGCGCCGATCAATGCCAGTCCGCCGGCGATCTTCAACCCTCCGAGGAAATAGGGCATCGCCGCTGGTAGGCGGAGGTGCCACAGGGTTTGCCACCGGGTGGCACCGTTGAGCTTGAAATAATCGATCAGGTTGCGGTCGACCGAATTGAGCCCGAGCGTGGTGTTGGACAGGATCGGGAAGAAGGCAACGATCCAGGCACAGAGCAGCAGCTTTGTCGTCTGGTCATCGACATAGATGTTGATCAGCGGAAAGATCGCCACGATCGGGGTCACCTGCAGCACGATGGCAAAGGGAAACAGGCTCATCTCGATCCAGCGCGACTGGGTGAACAGCACGGATAGCCCGACGCCGCCGAAAACGGCCAGCGCCAGCGACAGAACGGTGATCCGCAAGGTGACCAGCAGCGAGGAAAACAGCAGGCCTGCGTCTTCGATCAGGGTGTCGAGAACCATGCCGGGGCGCGGCAGGATGTATTTCGGGATTTCGTTCCAGACGCAGATGCGATCCCACAAGATGATGGCCGCTGCCATGATCAGGAGCGGCAGCAGCCAACGACCGGTGCGTTCGAGCTTGCGGCTGCGCTCGCGGCGGGCTTCTTCAGCGTCAACCACGACGGGCGCAGGTCTCTCAGTGGACGGCATCTGCAGCCTCCATGCCCATGGCGCGTGAGAGTGTGTCGGAGGTATTGCGGCACAGCTCGGCATAATGCGCCGATGTTCTGAAATCCGCGCCGCGCGGGTAGGGGGCGTCAATCGTCAATTCCTCAAACACCCTGCCCGGATGGGCGGCCATGACGGTGATGCGGTTTGACAGGAAAACGCTTTCGAACACCGAATGGGTGACGAAGAGCACGGTGAAACGGCGTTCCTGCCAGAGTTCGAGCAAATCGTTGTTGAGCTTGAACCGGGTGATTTCATCGAGTGCGGCGAAAGGCTCGTCCATCAGCAGGATGCGCGGCCGGGTCACCAGTCCACGGGCGATGGATACGCGCATCTTCATGCCGCCGGACAATTCGCGGGGAACGGCGTTCTCAAACCCTGTCAGGTGAACCCGCTCGAGCACTTCCGCGATCTGCGGCTCGGCCTGTTTGCGCGAGACGCCACGCAACCGCAGCGGCAGCCAGACATTGTCGTAGACACTGGCCCAGGGCATCAGCGTCGGTTCCTGGAAGACAAATCCGATGTCGTTCTGCTCAAGTGGCGCCCCGCGCCAGTCGACCACACCGGAAGTGGGTGAAGACAGTCCGGCAATGATCCGCAAGGCCGTCGACTTTCCGCAGCCGGAAGGGCCGAGAAGGCTCATGAAGTCGCCATCGTTGACGGTCAGGTTGACCTTGTCGAGCGCCGTGACGCCGGATGCGAAGGTCTTGCCGATGGATTGCAGGATCAGGAAGGGATGTGTCCGGTCAGGCATGGGTACCCAGATGGTCGTCTTGAAGGATGAGAAACCCGCCCGGGCCTTGTCGTCCGGGCGGGATGTCGTGTTACTTCTTCAGATCGAGCCCGACGCCATTGTTGACGTAGTCGAGCGTGTAGGAGGCCTTGATGTCGATGCCGTCCTTGGCCACGCCGGCCTTGACCATCTTGGCGTAGAAACTCTCCATCCGCGCGTCGGTCATGGCGCCGATGCCCATGGTCTCGGTGTCGCCGGAATCGACGATGCCGTATTCCTTGAGCTTGTCGATCGAGAAGGCGATCTGCTCGTCTGTCATGTCCGGATTGTCTTTCTGGATCATGGCATTGGCGGCAGAATTGTCGCCATAGAGGTAGTTGTACCAGCCCTTTATCGAGCCATCGACGAAGCATTTTACCACTTCGGGTTTTTCATCGATTGTTGCCTGCATGGTCTCGATGGTGGTCGAGTAGGTGTCAAAACCGTAATCGGCAACCAGGAACAGGTTCGGCTTGAACCCGCCTTCACGTTCAACCGCGAACGGCTCGGAGGTGATGTAGCCCTGCTGTGCCGATTTCGGGTTGGCGATGAAAGGTGCGGGGTTGAAGGTGTAGGGGACCCGCTTGGAGGCATCAAAACCGTATTCGGTGATCATGTATTGGAAATAGCTCTGGAACCCGGCATCGCCCAAAATGAACTGTTCAGCATTCTTGAGCTCTTCCCAGGTATCGAGGCCCTGACCGGGATGGGTCATGATAACCTGCGGTTCCTTCTGGAAGGAGGCTGCGACAACCTTGACCGGAATTTCCTGCTCGACCGCAGAGAAAGCCTCGAGCATGTTGCCGCCCATGTGAAACTCGATCTTGCCGGCCAGCAGCAATGCGCGGTTGTTCACCTGGGGCCCGCCCTGGGCGATTGTCACGTCAAGGCCGCAGGCGGCATAGGTGCCATCGGCAACTGATTGATAGAATCCGCCATGTTCCGGCTGCGCCAGCCAGTTCGTGCCAAATGTGACCTTCTCTGCAGCTGAAGCCTGGGCACCCATGGCCAGGACAACCGCCAGTGCGGCTGAAGAACGAAGTAGAAGCGTCATGTACACCATCCCTTGGTTTTGGTCCGGGGGTCGAATCACCCCTGCATTTTTACTGACAATCGATCCAAGCAAGCGTCATGCCACCACTGGCCAGACCGGCCTTGTCACGGGTTTCGGACCCCCGTTGATTACACTGCTTGGGAAACTGCCTACGGAGTAAACTGATTGCCCAAAAACATGCCTGAAAATGCCGACATTCCGCAGAGTGACCCATTCCCGCCCGGTTTGGAATAGACGGGGAAAACTTTGTGGGCTTAATAGGCGATGATCTGATCTGTCTGGGATAGCCGCCATGAAACACCATACGCCATCGTCCATAAGGGCGCCGTTCGCCCGTTACAGCCATGGTGTGGAAGTCCCGCCGGGGCACCGCCTGGTGCTTTGTTCGGGGCAATTGTCGATAGATATTGACGATCACGTTCCCGAAACAGCAGAAGCGCAAACCGAACTGTGCTTCAAAAATGTCGCCGCAATACTGCAGTCGGCGAACATGTCACTGGCAGATATCGTGCGGATCAATGCCTACGTCACGGATCGAGCTCATTTACCCGGCTACATGAAAGTGCGGGACCGCTTGTTTGGCGATCCGGCGCCGGCCTCGACCCTGATGATCGTCTCGGGTTTCGCGCGCGAGGTGTTCAAGGTGGAAATCGAAGTCATTGCCGCTGCGCCTGACGAAGAGTGAAGGAAGAGATCATGACGCGGAAAATCTGGTGGGGCGATTTCACGACACGCGAGTTCGAAGGGCTTGACCCGGAATCGACGATTGCAGTGCTGCCGGTGGCGGCCGTCGAGCAGCACGGGCCGCATTTGCCGGTTTCGACCGACAGCTCGATCATGCAGGGCATGCTCGAAACAGTGATCGGGCAGGCGCCGGACGACCTCGATATCAGGATTTTGCCGATCCAGTGCGTCGGCAAATCAAACGAGCACCAGCATGCGGCCGGCACGCTGACAATCCCTGCAACCACGCTGATCGAACACTGGGTGGAACTGGGACACTCGATCGCGCGCGCGGGGATTCGCAAGGTGGTTCTGGTCAATTCCCATGGCGGCAATGAAGAGGTGATGGGCATTGTCGCACGCGAGTTGCGGGTGCGGGCCAGGATGTTGGCGGTCAAGACTTCATGGATGCGGTTCGGTTTGCCTGAAGCAATGTACAGCGAAACGGAAACCGCCTACGGCATCCATGGCGGCGATGTCGAAACATCACTGATGCTGCATTTCCGTCCCGATCTCGTAGCCTTCGACAAGGCTGAGAATTTCGTCTCGGCGGTGACGCGTGCGGAAAACGAGTTCGAGCTGCTCCGGCATACGGGACCCCATGCGTTCGCCTGGATTGCAAGCGACGTGAACCCCTCGGGTGCGGTTGGCGAGGCAGCACTCGCGACAGCTCAAAAGGGCGAGGCGACAGCCCGGCACCAGGCCGAAGGCTTTCTCAAACTGATGTCGGATGTCAGGTCAGCCAAACTTGATGACTGGCTGGTCTGACCGGCCTTGCCGGCCATGTCAGCTCTTGGGAATCGTCTTGATGCGGCCGACCATATCGACGACCTCGACCTTGAGCAGTTTCGAGAACTTGACGTTGATGGTGAATTTGCCCTGAGACCTGGCCTTGCCGCGCACTTTCGTGGGGATGCCGGGAATGGTCAGGCTGACGTCTTCGACCTTGCGGGGGAAATAATCCGAGGTCAGCAGACAGCCGTCCTCGCACAGATTGACCATCCAGCACGGCACTGAAAGTTCGTCCTCGCGTCCGCGCTGACGGATGCGGGCAATCACCGGGCAGTTCGCATCCCGGCGCGGATAAACGCGCCGTTCCGGCTTGGCCTCGCCAATGGATTGGGTGATCAGGTAATTTTTCGGCTTCATGGACAATTCCTCACTTAGCCGCAGTTAGCTAAGTCTGAGTTTTGCCGAACGGAAGCTAATTAAGTGTTTATTTGTTTACTTGATAGTGAGGGGTAATCTAACGATTGCGCCCGAATACCACGGGGAATGTCCGTTTTTTGACGGGTTGCCGGATATAAACTGTGCATGATCTGCGGTGGCCGTGCGAGCTACACCAGACTGGTCTTTTCCGGGGCTTCGGCAGTCTGCACGAACGCGAAGAGCGTCCCCGCCGCGAGCGGGTCTGGTTGTTCCACTTGAACCGAATGGCCGGGCGTGAACCACACCCGGCCATAGGTCCTGGATATCAAATCCGATTCTGCCGGATCAGGCGTCGAGAACGGCCTCGAACCCCTCGAAATTCGGGTGGCCGGCATACATTCCCTTGTTGTTACCGGCATTCTTGTGGGCGTTGCGGAAATTCTCCGAATGGGTCCAGTCGATGAAGCTTTCATGCGACTGCCAGACGGTGTGGGAGGCATAGAGGGTTTGCCCGGTCTCTTCGTTTTTCGGGCCTTTGAGCAGGTGAAAGGTCTTGAAGCCGGGAACCTCTTTCAGGCTTGAATCCCGGTTGCGCCATACATCCTCGAAAGCTTTCTCATGGCCTTCATTGATGATGAAACGGTTCATTGCGATAAACATGTTGTCTTCTCCTTTGTGATTTATCGAACTGGGAAATTTGCTAGTCGTTTCAAGCCGCTTTCCGGGTAAGGGCTGCTGGTGGCGGCGTTGCTATCTTCGTCCTCATCCCGCGCGAGATGCGCGAATTGGAGGCATTCGGTGAGCGCCGGGTCACCGGTCAGCTGTTCGCTGACGAGCTTGTGCAGCTGCAACCGGCACAGGGTTTGGAAACGATGCATCCGACTACCTCCGAAACTCGATTGGTATAACAAAACGGGTCCGGGCGCCCGCAGGCGGTTTGGGGAAGGGGGCTGCCCTTTTGATGTGGGCGAGTGCGGCCTTGTCGACGCGGGTACTGCCTGAACTTTTGGAGACGGCCACACGGACAGCCTGGCCGCTGGCCGTGACGTGGAAACTGACATGGGTCACGCCCCTGCCGCCGGCATTTCTCTGTCTCGTTCTGGCAATCTTGGCGTATACCTTGCCGGGATAATTGGCCGCCGCGGCATTGCCGGAATTGGCCGATCTCGGTTTCGACTTGCTCTTGCCGCTGGACGACGCCCTGGCCTTGGCCTTGCCGTCCTGAGACCCGGCCTTGGCGTTGACTTTCGAGCTGGACGTCTTGCTGCCGGCACTGGCTTTCTGGCGTGGTTTTTTCTGTCTTTTCGGCTTTGCAACGGGCTTGGGAACATCTGCCGGAGCGTTGGCCACGACAGGCTCGGTCCTTTCCACCGGCGCGACGGTTTCGGCTGGCTTGACCGGGACGGTGCTGGTTTCAACCGAAGTTGGCTTGATCGTTCGCGGCGTTTCCTGTTCCTGCTGGTTGGCGGGTGCTTGAGGAGTCGAACTCTCGACCCGCTCCGAGGCGGATGGTGAGATCAGGCTCTCGTCCTGCGAGGGGTCCAGCCTGAAAGAAGATGGAGAAACCGCGCTTTGGGCAGAGATCACGGGCGCCGTCGCCTTCGCAGGCGTTGCGACCGGCCGGGTGAGCTTTGGAGTTGTTGTTGCCTCGGTCTCTTGCGTCTGCACAGGCTCAAGCCTGTCGCCGGCCTTGATCAGGTCGGCAAAGTCGCTGCCCAGCACCGCTTCCTGCTCGTTGTCTCCTCCCTCGACCAGTATCTCCTGGCCAAATTCGGGCGAGATTGCCATTGCGGCGACGTGCAGCAGGGACGAAGCCAGCAAAGCCGCAACAGCCGCCAGGCGCAATCTGGAGGCCGGGGAGATCAACGGCTCACACCCTGTTCGGTCACGAGCATGATCTTCTCGGCACCAAGGCCGCGCAATTGCCGGCCGATGTCGATGAGTTTGACGGCGGGAAGCTCGCGGTCCGGAACCAGCCTGATTGCCTTGAGATCATTCGGAGCGGATTCCTGCTTGATGGTGACATAGTGGGCCGGGGTGACGAGTGCGCCACGGTATTTCATCAAGCCGTCCGGCATGATCACCAGTGCATCCGGCGGCTCCCGGTTTTCGAGCTCCGCGGTGGAGACAAGCCTGACATCGCCGTCGAGCGGCGGGGCAATCTGGGCGGCCACGATGAAAAAGATCAGCATCAGGAAGACGATGTTGATCAGGGCGATTGTCGGTTCGGGCTTTGCCCGCCCGGTTGGTTTTGGTGCCAGTCGCATCAGTGATTCTACCGCACGATCTGCAAGCTGATACCGGTGGAGCGCCGGAGAACCAGCAAGGTATCGACAAGTTGCTGCGAGCTGGCGGTCTCGTCGACAGACAATATGACTGCGTTGACATTGGCCGAGGTCCTGAGCCGCTCGATTTCGGCCTGGAGTGCCTGGTTGGTCAATTCCGACCCGTTGAGCAGCAACCGGTCTGCCGACAGTTTCAGGAACGCCGGTACGCTTGCTTGGCGTGCCGGGTTGCCGCCGCCCGAAGCGCCGAGCTCGACGTCGGCAAAGCGGGAGAAGGTTGAACTGAGCATGAAGAACAACAACAGCAGAAAGATGATGTCGATGAGCGACGTCATCGAGATCTGCCGCCTTCTGTATCCGGAAGCTTCAAGCCGCATCGGCGGGAACAGGCCAACTGCCTGCCATTGAAACGGGCGCGCGCGGATCGTCGAACGACTGATGCGCCACCGGATTGAGAATGCGGGTCACGGCCATTTCGATGGCCAGTTGATGGCGCTCGACCCGGCTTTCGAAATAGGTGAGCGCTATGCTGGTCGGCATGGCGACGGCCAGTCCGACGGCGGTGGTCAGAAGCGCCACCCAGATTCCGCCGGCCAGAATCGAGGGATCGACGCTGTTGCCGGATTGCTGCAGTGCCTGGAAGGCGGTGATCATTCCCAGCACGGTGCCGAACAGGCCTATCAGCGGGGCGATCTGGGCGATGGTATCGAGAACCCTGAACCCGCGCTGAAGCGTCTTGATCTGCGCATTGGCGTTGACCGCCACCACATCCTCGATGTCGGCGCGGGACAGGTTATGATCGGCAGACTGGCGCTTGAGGCGAACCGCCAGCATCTCGATGCTGTGGACACCCTTTCTTGTGCCCAGCCTGAGCGATCCGAATTGCCAGAACTTGAACAAGGTCATGGCAACGGCAATTACCGACAGCAGGAGCAGCAGGACCACCACCGGACCACCGATTTCGATCAGCTGATAAATCCGGGCGAGGGGGTTTTCGAAAAAACTCATCCGACAATCTCCGTCTTGGAGGAACTCTTGAGTTCAAGGAGATCCATGCATTCAGATCCCTTGAGCGACGGTCCTTTGCAGGACGCAGCACCGTTGACGAGAACACGGCCGATATCGGCGCAGCTGATATCGGGCAGGTCAAACTGGCGGACCCGCATCTTGCCCCGGGGCAGGGACTGGAAGTCGAACAGCGCAAAACGATCGACCGTACCGCCTGTGTTGAACAACACGGTTTCCAACGACATCTCGTCGATTGCTGCACCGGTTGCGTTGGTCGCCACGAACACAAGGCGGCAGGCCTGACCGACCTGTTCCAGCGCGTTGAGGTCGAGCGACAGCGCCGGCTGATCTTGCGCGTTCCGGCCTTGCTCCTCGGCCCGCCCGGGTGTGGCAGCAACCGCAAGCCCCAGAGCGAGCGAGAGAATTGCAAGTTTAGGGCTTACGATTGCCATTTTCAGTCTCCCAGGTTGTTACCAGCCGAACTGCTTGGCGAGGCTGACCTTGAAGGTCCGGCCCTTGCCGTTGTCGTTGGAGAGGAAATCCCGGTACTTCGTGTCGAAGACGTTCTCGACCCGGAACGATGCTTCCCATCCGTTGAACTGGCTTTCCTGGTCCGGCCGCCAGTTGATGTAGACATCATGGGTGTTGAAGGATGCGCGCTTGAGCGCCTCAGCCGCCAAGTCCGTAGTCGCCGAGGTGGGAACGGGGACGCGGGTTTCGGCAAACACGAAGCGGCCTTCCCAGCCAAAGCTCAGCCTACGATCGGGCAGGCGGTAACCGGCGCCGATGTTGATCTCAGCCGGTGCGACCTCCGTCAGCGCCGTCTTGTTGGTGAGATCAGTCCCGACCGTCAGGCCAAGACCGGCGTCGGCGAAGAAGTTGTTGCTCTCATAGCCTGCTTCAAACTCGACGCCGTAGATTTCCGCACGGCCGATATTGACGTATTGCGGATACATGTTGCGCTGACGGACGATGAGATCGTCGATCTTGTTGTAGAAGCCGGTGGTCTTGAAGTCGAAATTGTCGCCGGCCTGGATCAGGTCGGACGTCGAAACGACAAAGCCGATTTCATAGTTGTTGGATTTTTCCTTCCTCAGGTCGAGGCTGTAATTGGGCGTCACGCCAGCGCCGTAGTCGTTGGAATAGATCTCGTCGATAGAGGGAAGCCGCTCGGTGTGGGCATAGGAACCGAAGACCGAGAAGTTGTCGGTGAACTTGTAGAGAGCGGCAATTTTCGGAGAGAATGCCGTATCGGTCTTGTCTTCGGGAACCGCGGCACCCGCAAGTGTGCCAACTGAATCGCTGCCACTGAGCCGCTGATAATCGAACCGGACGCCGGGTATCAGCGTCAACCTGTCGTTCCAGATGAACTCGTTCTGGACGAAGATCCCGGTCTGGAAATCTGTGCCTTCGGGGTGATGGCCGAGTGGGTTGGCCGTGCCGGTTGTCCGGTTCTGGCGGATGACCTGGCCGCCGACGGTGAGATAGTTCTCATAACTGTCGCCGGTCCACTCGAAGGTGTTCTGTCCGAGGAACTGGTAGCTTTCGTAGCCGTAAGTCGAATCCTGGCCGATGGAATTGCCGCCAAGCGACGCATTTGTCTGCTCGTTGGTGATATTGTTGTAGGACAGCGTCAGCTTCAGATCGAGCCATGGATTGTCGGTCGCCGCATCCTCGTAGGAAATCTGCGCCTGCCTGTTGTTGACCACACGGTCGACAGTTCCGAACGCACCGGTCGGCTGCAGCTGTGAATAGGCCTGGTTGTCCTGATCACTGGTAAACTGGCTGTAGCTGAGCTGGACTTTGCGCTCCTTTGCTTCATCCAGATAGAACGTGCCCTTGGCAAGTCCGTTCGGCGTGGTGAACTCGGAGCCTTCCACCAAATCGCCCGCACCGTCCTTGAATGCGCCGGCCTTGCGGTAATTGCCGGTCAGCAGGACTTCGGCGTAATCGCTCAGGCGAAGCGCGAGAATGGCGCTGGTGAGATAGCCGTTCGGGTTGGAATCATAGGTACCCTTGAGCTTGAGCGCGCCGGTCTGGCCTTCGGCGAGAAAGTCGGACGCGTCCTTGGTGGTGAAATTGACGACGCCGCCAAGCGCACCCGAGCCATAAAGCGTCGACGAGGCAGGCCCGCGCAGCACTTCAACCCGCTTGAACAGTTCCGGGTCATTGAAGAAACCGCCCATGCGGTACTGTTCGAAGAACTGGGGAACACCATCGACATTGACGAGGATACGGCCTTCATCTGAAGCCGATTCGCCCTTGCCGATGCCGCGGATGTTGAAGGACTGGCCCAGGGCACGATTGGAACCGCCGATCACGCTGACATTGGGAATGTCCTTGAGCAGGTCGGTGACGGTGGAGGCCTGTTTTTCATCGATGTCGGTCTGCTCGAGAGCGGTGACCGCCTGCGGCGTTTCTGTGGCGACCTTGGCGCGACCTGCGCCGAGGACAAGCCGTTGCAGCAGGGTAAAGCCATTCTGCGGCTTGGCCTCCTCCTGTGCATGGGCGAACGGCACTGTCGTGAGTGCGGTGGTCGTGCACAGTGCCAATGTCACCGCGGTGCGAGTTATGTTTGTTCTGATAGCAGTCATAGCGCCCTTACCTGATTCAAATGATTGAATAGCTGGCTGGCGGTACGCTCGCTCGCTTGCTGACGGCTCGATCAATTTGACATCAATATCAAACTTGACAATTCCGATCAGCTTATGCGAGACACCGATTACTAAAAGTGGAGTGCTTTAGTCAAGATAAAAACACGCAACAAATTTCGCCAAGCCAGCTTGCAGCCAGCCAGGCCAACACACGGATGTTGACCATGGACAAAAACACCCCCGAAAACAGCGCACCAGACCGCCGGTTTCAGCTTTCGCAAGCCGACCGCGGGACCGACCGGGTCATCGATTCCCGGGCGCTGTTCGGAGAGCGCAAGGAGATTGCCATCGAACACGATAGCGCCGTCTACCGCTTGAAAATCACCAAGCAAGGCAAATTGATCCTCAACAAGTGA
>Ga0209345_10004268_pt1 | contig 13947 bp, 11 predicted proteins | sample Cruoilmetagenom7_FD_187294 | JGI IMG/M metagenome (GOLD analysis project Ga0209345, IMG submission 187294) | Oil polluted marine microbial communities from Coal Oil Point, Santa Barbara, California, USA - Sample 7 (SPAdes) (version 2) | ecosystem: Environmental > Aquatic > Marine > Oil seeps ... | reverse complement strand
GCCCGTGTAGAGGCAGGGGCTGGTCTCTGGCAGCTCGCCGTGCGTTCTCGCCAGCCTTTTACCCCCGAGAACTACGAAGCAGCGCGCCAGGCATTGACGAAGTTGAAAGGCGACCATGGCCGCCCGCTGGCGCTACGTCACTCGCACACCATGGTGCCCAACTCCATGGAAGGCGCTGCCCGTGCCGTGCTGCAAAGCACGCTCGCCGCCGGTGGTGAAACCAACAAGTGGGCCAACACATCGACCCTGGTGCTGAACCCCTGGTTAACCAGCGCTTAACGGCACGTTAAACCGCAATTCGTAGTGCCTGCTTAGGCGGGCACTGCGCAACGGAGAGCACCACCATGGCAACACGTAAAACCACCGCGACCAAGGCTAAGCAGGAAGCCGAACCGGAAACGCCAGCCGATGCAGTAGCGCCCAACGCCGAGCAGGAAGCCCAGGCGGACGCAAAGGCGACCGAGCCAACGCCTGAGAAGGTGACGGAAACGCCCAGCCCCGCCGATGCAGTAGCACCGGACGCTGAGCAGATCTCTACGGATAGCACGCCTACCGAGATTCCAGGCGATGTGATCATAGGCGACGGCACCGGCAATGCTTTGCCGCCAATCGAAGAGGCAGAAATCGACGCTGTGATGGTGCGCACAAAACGCCGGATTAAAAGCCGCCGACGTGCGGGGCACCGCTTCAACCGCGAAGGCACCGCCATTGCGCTAGAGCTGCTAACCCAGGAACAGGTCAAGCAGTTGTTTAACGACCCTGCGCTGGAAGCCATGTACTGCACGATCCCAGTGGAAGGGATCAGCGAGCAGGAGTCCTAACCCATGCCGTATTGCACGCAAGCGGATCTCATCGAGCGGTTTGGCGAAGACGAGATACTCGCGCTAGCCCGAGACGAAACCGGCACGGCCATTGATGCGGCCGAGGTCGAACGCGCCTGCGATGACGCAAGTGGCGAGATCGACGGCTACGTAAGTGCAGCGGGCTACCCCGTGCCGCTATCGCCGCTGCCACGCATCGTGATTGCCAACGCTTGCGATATCGCCCGCTACCGGCTCTACGACGACCACGCTTCAGACCAGGTGCAGAAGCGCTACGACGACGCCGTTAAGTTCCTCAAGTCGGTATCCCGCGGCGAGGTCAAGCTCGGCATTTCGACCGGCCCGGCATCAAGCAGCGCGGGCGATGTGCAAATGCAGTCAGGCCGCCAGGTGTTTAACGGCGGTGGCTTCTAGCCCCGCAACGATCGGAGACCACAGATCATGAGTGCCAAACAGACCACTAAAGCAGCGACGGCTGAGCAGAGCGCTGAGAAGGAAAAGAAACCACGTCCCCGTGAGGCTGTATCGGTACGGGTGAAGACCAAATCACCAGGCGTAAAACGCCAGGTGTGCGGCGTCATTTTCGACAACGCCTGGAAGTACCTAACGCTGGATGATCGAGGCAGCGCGTACAAAGCCATTGCCCGCGATCCCGCCATCGTGATGGAGAAGGCAACACCGCCACCGAAGGCAGTGGCCGCTGAAGAGCCAGCGGAAAAAGAGGCCAAGTAATGCTCTCGCTCACGCCGTGGCTTGACCGCCTTAACGCCCTGGAAGGTAACCCCACCGTGCAGCTTGCAGCGGATGTGGAAGCCGCCAAGAGCAACGCGCATCTACCCAACATGATGTTGGTGTTAGGGCGTGAAACCGTCAGCCACGGCGCAATGAGCAACCAGGCGCGGCACCGCGTGAAAACCGAGGTGTTGCTGGTCACGGGTATTCGTCGCCGTAACCAACCGCTAGGCCCGGTGGCCACAGCGGGTGACGACGAACTGGCACGGCTGCGCAAGCCAGCCCTAACGCAGTTGATTAATTGGATGCCGCCAGGTTGCGACATCCCCGTGAAATGGCAACGCGGCCAGCTATTGGCCCTACAAAGCCACGCCCTTTTCTGGGCCGATGTGCTAACCGCCGAATACTGGTGGCCACTTGAGGAGAACTCCCCGTGAGTATGAAAACGAACCGCCGGGCGATGCGATTCGCCCTGGAATCTGACTACAACGATGGCACCACCACGCCCGAAGCGGCGACGGACGCCATCTTGATGCGCGAGATAACCGTCACCCCGTTATCGGGCAGCAATATCGAGCGCAACTTTGTGCGACCTTACTACGGCAACTCACCGCAGGCACCAGGCGAAAAGCATGTGGAAGCTGTCGTTGAGGTGGAACTTAACACTAGCGGTGAGCTGGGCACGCCGCCGCCCTGGGGCAAGCTGCTGCGCGCCTGTGGCTGGAGTGAAGTGATTGAGGTAGGCGAGCGCGTCATCTATTCGCCGGTCTCTGAAGACGAAGACAGTGGCGTTTTCTTCTGCAATGTAGACGGCAACCTGCACAAGGGGCGCGGTGCGCGGGGAACTCCGGCGTTCACCGTCAATGCTGAAAACATGCCGGTGATCCGTTTCACCTACCGCGCGTTGATCAGCCCAGTTACAGCAGAGCAACTGCCAAACGTCACCCTCAGCCAGTGGCGCGCCGCGTTAGCCGTTAACTCGCTAAATACCGAGCCGCTTCAGTTCATGGGAGCCACCGTACCGTTTAACCAGTTCTCGCTGGATATGTCGGGTCAGGTCATCCACAACAAGATCGTTGGCTCAAACAACATTGAGATCACTGGTCGTTCACCTTCCGGCCAGCTCAGTATTGAAGATCCCGGCGTCAGCGTTGTGGACTACTTTGCGATGTCACAAAACGCGCAGACCGGGCCGCTTACGCTCATTCATGGCAAAACGCCAGAAGAACGCATTGAGATCATTCAGAAAAAGGTGGGCATCGAATCGCCGACCTATTCCGATCAAGACGGTATCCAGATGCTCAGCATTAACTACATGCCGGAACCCACCGACGGCAACGACGAAGTCATGATCGTGGTGGGTACCCCTATTCCCGCTTCCCCTTAACCGCTACCTAAACAACCGTTAAACAGCCTTTAACGATCAGTTATCACCAGGAGAACTACCCGTGTTCAAACTCAATACCTCTCGTACCTTCAAGCAGCCCGTCAACCTCACGATTGTTGATGAGAACGGTAAAGATCAGAAAGGCTCCTTTACGGCCACCTTCAAAATTCTGCCGCACAATGAATCCGCCGACATGCCAGATGACATCAAGCTGCTGGATCGCGTGTTAATGGGCGTGGAAGGCGTCGAAGTGACCGGCGAAGACGGCCAGCCGCTTGCAGGTGATGAGCTGCTGTATGCGCTGAAAAATGATCCGTCTGCTTCGGTGGCCATGGCGAGCGCCTATCAGAGGAGCATCGTAAAAAAGAACCTTCCTCGGAACTGATTGAAGCCGGAAAATGGTGGGCGGGTGCCTGTTACAGCAAGCCCAGCCTGGTCAAGGATGACCTGGCTGCCTTGGGTGTCACCTTAGGCGGAGAGCTTGCCGAAGAAGCCGAGGCAGCAGAAGCCGAGCCGGATCTCTTTGAGGTGCTGCCAGAGAACTGGGACGCCGTTCAGATCTTCCTGCGTTGCTGCTACCAGTGGCGATACAGGGCTATGGATGGCGCACGCGAGGCGCTAGATGTGCAAGCGGTGATCAGCGTGATCAGCCTCTACCAGCTTCCCCCAGCAGAACAACTTGAGCGGCTGGATCAAGTACAGCTCATCGAATTGGGCGCGACCAACTTCATGAACCTACCCCGCAACTAACGTTAGAAGGCCTGGCTTTGAACAACAATCTAACGCTAAGCGTCACCCTCACTGGCGATGGCCGCCAGCTCTCCGGCACCCTGCGCGACGCGCAGGGTGAAGTGCGGGCGTTTGGGGGTACCACTGAGCGTGAGGGCGCACGTGCAGAGCGAGCGTTAGAGAGAACGGGGCAGCAAGCGCAGACTGTTTCAGGGCATTTAAGTCAGCTTCGCAACGTTGCAATAGGTGTTGGGGCTGCTTTGACGGCAATGGGCGTTTCTAGCTTTGCTAACGACACCTATGATGCTGTGAGCAGTTCTCAGCAGCTTCAAGCGTCACTTAAAACCGTCACTGGCTCTATTCAAAACGCCTCAGCGGCTTGGGATACGCTCTTAGGCTTTGCCGCTGAAACACCTTTCACCTTAGATCAATCAGTTCAAGCGTTCATCCGCATGCAGTCTCTAGGGTTAGACCCTAGCCAGGAAGCGCTGCGCTCATACGGCAACACCGCCGCCGCCATGGGTAAGGATATGATGCAGATGGTGGAGGCAGTAGCCGATGCCACCACTGGAGAATTTGAACGCCTCAAAGAGTTTGGTATTCGTGCAAGCAAAGAAGGGGAGCAAGTATCGTTCACCTTCCAGGGCGTGACGACCACCGTGGCCAATAGCGCGGCTGCTATTAGCCAATACTTGCAAGAGATCGGTGAACTCCAGTTTGCCGGTGCCATGGCAGACCAGATGGACACGCTAAGCGGTAAGGCGTCCAACCTGGAAGATACCATCTACCAGTTCTACCTGGCTGTGGGCGACGCTGGAGCTACCGACGTATTCGAAGGCACGCTGGCTAACGCCAGTAACACCGTCCAATTCCTCACAAACAACATCGACACGCTGGCGTCCGGCGCTGAAACCATGGCAGTGCTTGTCGGCGGGCGCGTTGCTGTCGCTCTCACCACTGCTACTTCGGCGATGGTCGCTAAGACGGTCGCCACACAAGCGGACGTGCGCGCAGAAGCCGCTGCCGCAGTAGCGACAACTCGCCGTACAGCAGCAGAAAAGCAGACGGCCCTCGCGCTGCTCAGTACTGCGCGGCTAGAAGCACAGGCCACTAAAGGCACTGGTGCCCACACCTTTGCGCTCCAGCAACTAAGTGTTGCTCGCACGCGAGCAGCGACCGCCGCAGGAACGCATACAGCGGCGATGAATACCGCCACAGCCGCCACGGCGCGAGCTAGCGTAGCAGCTCGTGGGTTAAGCGGTGCATTGGCATTGATCGGCGGCCCGCTAGGGCTGCTGGTGGGTGGTGCTGGTCTGCTTTATGTGTTCCGTGAGGAACTAGGTCTGACGGTTCCCCAGGTTGACGCCAACACCACAGCCGTCAACAAGCTCACCAATGGCCTAGATGACATGAGCCAGGCCGCTGCGCAGCTCACGCTGACATCGTTGGTGGGTCAGTTGGCCGAAGTGCGCGCCCAAGCTGAAGTGACGGCTGAAGAGTTCCTGAAGGTTGGCCAAATTGAAGGCAATGGCGGCGGTGGATTCTTGGGCGTTGACGTAACCGCGCAGACTGACGCGGTACGTGAACTCGGCGAAACCAGCAACGCAACACAGCAAGAGGCTGCCAACCTAGAAGCCGCTATTGCTCTTGTAGAAGGCCGTATCGGGGAGCTTGGCGAACGCAACGAAGAGGTAACGCCGACCATTACAGAAGTCGGCGATGCCAGCAAAACCGCCGCTGCTCATGCCAAAGAACTCGCAAAATCCACCCAGGCCCAAGCCGACGCCCTAGACGACCTCTACGATCGGCTGATACCAGGCCGCCGCGAAACCATCCAGCTAGCGCGAGATATCCAGACGCTGAACCTGGCCATCGCCATGGGCACAGGCAACATCGCCCAAAACATCCAGATGATGGGGTTGCTACAACAGCAGTTCATCGAAGCCCAAAACGACACCGACGACCTAGCAGATAAAACAGTTAAAGCCGCATTCACTATGGAAGGCGCCTGGGACGAAGTTCGCCTAAACGGCCTGCGCCGCCTGGATGACGGCTTTGCGGATCTATGGCAAGGCGCGGTCGACGGTAGTTTAAATGCCACCGATATCATGAAGCGGGCACTGGATCAGACGCTGGCAGAAATGGCCCACATGGCCTTCACCCGCCCGATCACCGTGCAAATGGCGACCAGCATGGGATTTGGTGGTACCGGCGCTGGTGGCCAGCAAGCAGCCGGTTCTCAATCCTTCGGCGGCATGCCATCGTTCAACGGCATGATGGACGGCAGCGGCGCGATCGCGAACGCCTACCGAGCTTTCCAAGGCACCGGTTCCACATACGCGGGCACCTTCGGCAGTGAGCTGGCTGTTCAAACCCAAGGCGGCTTAAAAGCAGGCTTTGAATCCTTCGCTAACAGCGGCTTTGGTAACACAGCCTTAGGCTTAGGGGGCGGTTTTATTGGCAGTAAGCTCGGTGGTTCGGTATTCGGTGAAAGCCAAGAGCAGCAGATCGGCGCAACGGTCGGCGGTATTGCCGGGCAAGTATTAATCCCGATCCCCGGCGTAGGTGCTGCGATCGGATCGTTCCTGGGTAGCGGTCTTGGCTCGCTGTTCGGCAGCGAGCCCACCAAATTTAGCGGTCGCTTTGGCACTACCGCATCACTCGACCGCAGCGAAGGGGCTGGTAAAGACGGCGTGTTCGAGCACCAAGCCGATGGCCGCTTTTACCGCGAAACCGCGCTGGGCTATGCGGGCTTCCGTGACCAAGGCACGGAACGCCTCCAACGCGCAGGCGTCGGCGAGGATAAATCGTGGGCAGAGGATCTCGTCAACGCCACCGCCGCCATGGATGCCCTAACCGTCAGCGTGGCGCGTTCTGATCAAGAAATTGCGACGATGCGCGACACCGTTCAAGGGCTGGAAGCGTCAGGCCGCAACGCCGGGGAAATCATTGAGTTTGCCCTTAAAGGCCGCGCCCTGGCCGCCCTGGAATCGATCGGCCACACATTCAGTGATGCTGTTACCTCGCTGCCCGCCGAAGAGTTCACGGCTCGAATGGAGCTTATGGTCGGTGGCATCGGCACGCTGATGCAAAGCGCCGACCGCCTAAACCTCCAGTTCGACGAAACTGCCAGCGGGGCGCTGGAGGCTGCAGGTAATATCGCAAATTACGCGGGCGGCGTGCAAAACCTATCGGCACTGCAATCATCGTATTTTGACAGTTACACAAGCGAGATAGAACAAACTCAGTACGCTATTGATGACGTAACAGCCAGTTTTGCAGCGCTCGGTACCAGGCTGCCTAAAGATAAAGAAAATCTAATAGCCCTTGTAGAGGCGCAGGAGCTAAATACCTCTGCTGGCCAATATAACTACGTTCAACTGCTTCAGCTCAGCGATGCCTACAACCAATTAAGCGCTAGCCTGCAGAATCAAGTGAGCGCCGTTTACCAGTCAGTTTTAGGGCGCGAAGCAGAAGCCGAAGGGCTCGATTATTGGCTAAATAAGATCACTAGCGGCACGCTAACCCTAGAGCAAGCAATGGAGTCAATTGCCAGCAGCGCAGAAGCCATCGGCATGATCAATGGCGAGATCGCTGATGCGTATGAGCAATCGCTGGGGCGCTCTCCTGATACAGCAGGCTTAGAGTTTTGGTCTGACGCTGTAATGAGCGGCACGCTAACACTTGAGCAAGCGCTAGAATCCATCGCCAATAGCGCGGAAGCGGCGGCGTATCAAACAACCCAGGCGATGGCTGATGCGTTGCGCACACGCGAGCAGATGGATCGTAGAATCCTAACACTGCAGGGTAACACCGAGGCGTCACGCGAAATTGAGATCCAGCAGCTTCGCGCCATGCAAGGTGCGGAAGAGCAAGGATTGGTCGCGTTACAAAACCGCATCTGGGCGCTTGAAGACGCTGCCACCGCCGAACAGGAAGCCGCCCGCGCCGCTGAGCAGCGCGCACGCGCAATGGAACAAGCAGAGCAAGCCCTTGCCAACTTCACTAGCAACATTAACAACTGGCTGGATCAGCTCAACGCCACCGACGCTGGTTTAGCAAGCCCCGGCGATCAACTGGCGGCAGCGTCCTCAGCGTTTAATGAGCAATACCAGCTAGCGCTATCCGGTGACCGTGACGCGCTGGGGTCGATCACTCAGTACGCATCACGGTTTATCGACGCGCAAAAAGGCTGGAGCGCAAGCGGTAGCCAGACCGCAGCGACCATTGACCGGGTAACCGGCATGCTAGAAACACTGCCCGACCGACTCAGCGCCGAGCAGTTTCTAGCCGAAGAGTTCAGAAATGCCATTGAGGGGCAAACCGAGACCCTGAACACCACGTTGATTGACACCGTGGCGGGCGGGGATTTAACCGAGTTCGCCGACGTCATTTCTGGTCAGTTTGCTTCGCTGGATCTCAATGTTGACGGATTCCTGACCTTCAATGAGATGCAGGCCGCGCTAGATGGCAAAGCCACCGACGCTGAGATTCGAGCCTTGATCGGTGCCGTGGACATTAACGGCGATGGCATGATCAGCGAAATGGAAGCGCTGATAGCTGCAGAGAGCAACGGCAACACACTGTTACTCAACGCGCTGAGCGGCAGCTTTAACGCCGCTGATATCAACGTCGATGGCCTACTGACCTTCGAGGAAATGAAAGCGGCGCTTGGCCCTATCGCCAGTAATGAAGAGATCCGCAACCTGATCAGTGCGGTCGACGTTAATGGCGACGGCATGATTAGCCGACAGGAACTGACTAACGCTCGCCTATATGGTCTACCCGGAGAAATCAGCGGCGCACTCGGTACCATCGGCACCGTGGATTTTGGCGAGCTGGATTTTGGCCGCATCGATATTTCTACCGATGGCCTACTGACGTTTGATGAGATGCAAGCGGCTTTAAGTGGCACAGCGACGGACGCTGAGATCCGCAACCTAATCAGTGCGGTCGACGTGAATGGCGACGGCATGATCAGTCGTCAGGAACTAGCTGTCGCACGGTTAGGCGACGTCAATACCAGCGTTAACGGCCTGGGTGGCTTGTCAGGCGACATCGCCAACGCACTTAGCGGTATGTTCGACGACATCGCTGATGGCCAGGCCATTGACTATGGCCAGTTCTCATCGGCGCTTGAAGGCCTGTTTTCGGGTGTGGCGTCGGATCAGATGCTGCAGTCGCTATTCACGATGATGGATTCAAACGGTGACGGCGTTATCACCCGTTTGGAAGCATTAAAAGCCAGCGGCCAGGGCACGGAAAGCAACACGGGTGCCACTGTTGAAACACTGCTGGATCAGCTAAAACTCGATGAAAAACTAGAACTCACCTACGACGGCCGAGGCTTACCCGTCACGCTGTCGTTTGTCCAAGACGAAACGGTGTGGGGCTGGATTGGCAACGTCATAGCTTCCAAGTTTGGGGCAACCAACGAGCACCCCGGCACGCTTGAAGAGGCCTTTGATGGCTCTCACGCCAACGGCCTCGAATACGTTCCCTTTGACGGCTACCGAGCTGAGCTGCACAAAGGCGAGAAGGTGCTCACTCGAGCTGACGCGGATCTCATGCGTAATGGCCTGAATCTGCCCACTGCTAACCTGTCATTGCCTCAATTCCCCACACTGGGCGGCTCTGATGTGGCCCAAGTGCTCAATGACTTGAAGCGCGAAGTGCAACAACTGCGCAACGATAACAAGCAGCTCATGGAGAAGCTTTACCAGAGCAGTGAGCAGCACAAAGCCGTATCAAGCGCGGGTCACCAGCAAAGTGTTGCTGCGCAGGAAAAATCAGCCGAACAGCTCAAACGCATGGAGCGTCGCGCACGCCTAGAGAGGGCTAAGTAATGTTTCGATGGCTTGTCACGATCAACGCCGTCGATGCTGACGGCACCCCTAGAACATTACGCTTTAGTGATGGGCGCTATACCCGCAACGGTTACCCCTACTTCCCGCGTGTCGCACAGCCGGGGCTTTACCGCTTTGGTATGCAGGCGGGTCCGTTGATCTCAGCCCAGGCCTCTGGTTTCGGTGAAACCGAACTGATCAACAACGACGGCAACCTCAATTACCTGGCTGACTACGCGATTGATGGCCGTGAGCTGCTTATTGAGCGCGTCAATAACGACCTGAGTATTACTGAGATCCTACGGGGTACCGCCACAGGGTTTGAGTTCGCTGACAATAGCGTGATCGTCCGGCTGCGCGACCCCTGGCAGCCCTTTGAAAAGCCTCACCCCCACCAAACGTATGCAGGCGATAACGTATTACCCAATGGCGTGGAAGGCGTCGAAGACGACATAAAAGGCACCCAGAAGCCCCAGGTCTACGGCGAAGTGCTGAACGCGCAACCACCGATGGTGAACACCTCGCGGCTGGTGTATCAAGTGAGTAGTCGCAGCGATTGCACCGTCACGGCGGTGTATGACGGTGGCGCGGCGCTCAGTTACGGCGGGCAAGCCAGCTCGCTGAGCAACTTGCTGTCGAGTACCCCCAGCGCGGGCACTTACCGGCGCTACCAAGGGTACTTCCGTCTAGGGGCTTCACCGGTAGGCGAGATCACTTGCGACGCGAAAACAGCGCAAACCGGCGCAGGTTCCGTGATGGCCATGTTGTGTGCAGACGTCTCGCTGCCGATTACGTCTGCCAGTGTCAGCGCGCTGAATGACGTGGGTACGGTGGGCCTGTACGTGGATAGCAACCGCTCCACCGTTGAGATGATTGACGAATTGATCACCTCGGTAGGCGCTTACAGAGGTATCGATGTAAGCGGCACGGTATTCGCTGGACTGCTGGTACCGCCCGAAGACCAAACTGCTGAGTTCCGCATCGAGCCCTACATGGTCAGCGAGTCTGACCGTAGCGAGATCGGGGTTGGGGATAACGGCCTGCCGCTATGGCGTGTCGAGATGGATTGCGACCATATCGAATCCACCCTAGAAAGCGTGGCGGGCAGTGTCAGTAGCGCCCGCGCCGCTCGCTTGAAGAAAGCCGCCCGCACCGCTTCCGCTGAGTCCCAAGCGACTAAATCGCGCCACTTGCTCTCCCTCAACTACCGCGAGGTATCCCGGTTACGCAGCGTTCAAGATGCCACAGCGGTATGCCAGCGGTTGATTGGGCTGTACTCGGTGCGCCGCGACCGCGTCAGCATCGAAGTGCAAGTGGGTAAAACCCAGGATTGGCGGGTAGGCCAGGTCGGCGAAGTTTACTACCCGCGCCTGGGTTATGACACACCGCGAAAAATGCTGCTGATCGGGATAGAGCTAGACGCCGAAAGCAGCGTGCAACGACTACAACTGTGGGGCTGACATGGCACTAAAACGCGAAAAGATAACCCTCTGCTGGCCGAATCTAATCCGTTATGCGGATCTGTCTGGCGGGGGGTACGTGTCGGATATGCCGCTGGCGTATGCTCGGGATGAGGTGCTGTCGGTATTTTCGCGCACCACGGATACAGCGCCCGCCAATACCTGGTTCGATGCGACACTCAACCGGGTGCGCCCCGTGCATGTGGTATCCATCGCGGCGCACAATTTCACATCTGATGCCCAGTTCAAGATCACCGCGTACAGCACGACCAATCAGGTGTTGTTTGAGAGCGACGTGATGGACGTCTGGCCAGCGGTGTATCAAACCGAACAACTGGAATGGGAGTACGACAACTTTTGGTCAGGGCGCTTAGACGAGGAAGAGCGGGGCCAATTCACCCCGCTGCTCACTTACTTCCTACCTGACAGCGTTATGGCCAAACGTATTCGGGTTGAACTGTTTGATGAAGCCAACAGTGAGGGGTTTCTGCGCTTTGGCCGCGTGTTTATTGCCGACGCCTGGCAGCCCAGTTTGAACGTCTCCTACGGCATACAACACGGCTTTGACTCCGCCGATGAGTTTGCCGAGGCCAACGACCGCACGGAATACGCCTACGTGAAGCGGCTCCGGCGCACTGTACAGATGTCGCTGGCTCATTTGAGCGAGTCGGAAGCCTACCAACGCCTGTTCTCGATGCAACGCACCGAAGGCCAGCACGGCGAGATCCTGTACGCCTACAGCGTAGAACCTGCCCCGGCCAACTTCGTGCGCACCTTCCTGGCGCGTCAAAAAGACCTTAACCCCATGGCGCACCCGCGCTATTCCGAACACGCCACCGATCTCAACTTGCTGGAGGTGTTGTAATGGCCCAGGTGACGTTCCCAGAAGACATCGGCGGCGATGGCAACACGTACAGCGACGACGCCGACCCGCAAACCGGGATGGAAAACGGTGGCCACCGGCTAAGGTTTATCCCGGCGATGGCCAACATTGTGGGAGTGGGGCTTTACGTTAAAGCCTACGTCAACAACCTCGCCCAGCTTGAACAGCAGGTCGCTGAAAATACCGAGCGGGCCCAAACGGCCCGTGTAGAAGCGGAAGCGCTTTACGGGGACTTGCAGGCCGTTGAATCCGCCGCCGCCGCAACGCTAGAAAACAAGAACCTCGCTGTGAGCGCCCGACAAGGCGCAGAAGAAGCCCAGGGGGCGGCAGAGTCAGCCGCTAGCAACGCAGCGAGCGAAGTGGGGGCAGCGTTGCACACCCACGTTGGGGAAGCTGACCCGCATACCCAGTATGCGACAAAGACCCAATTAGAGAGCCACGAAAATAACACTGATCCGCACTCTCAGTATGCGTTACGGCAGGAGACGCAGGCGGCGTTAGCCAGCGTAAACGCGCTACTACAAAGCGATGATACGACGCTGGACGAACTCCAAGAAATTGTCGAGTACATCAAGCTTAACCGAGCGGATCTCGACGCACTTAACATTGACGCGATTGCTGGACTGCGGGCGGCGTTAGAAGGAAAAGCGGCGCTGGTACACACCCACGATGACCGCTACTACACACAGCAACAGATCGATAACCAGCCGAAGGGCGACCCTTGGACGCGCTCCGCCGATACCACCACTTTTAACTATGACGCTGACGGGCTGATTACGGGCATGACCGAGAACGTCGGCGGGTATCTGCGTACCACGACGTACACCTACAGCGGTGGGGTGATTTCCCAGTCATCGACAGAGTTTCAGGGGCGAGTTCGCACCGAAACCTACACTTATGACAGCGGTACGCTGCAGCAAAGTACAGCCACCATTACGGAGGTGCCATGAGCACATCGTTAATACCCCCGATTTATAACAAGCTGCTGAGCTTGGAAGGCATGTTGACCGAAGCCTTCGCCGCCGATATTGCCCGTAACTTTTTGCTTGGACTAAGTGGCGCGCAGGATGGCCCACTGCTGGAAAGTTGGCTGCAAGAGCCTGTGAATGTATCTGGCTTCAACCAGGTGATTATCAACCAAGATGACGTTGACACCCTGGTGATGCTAGCAGGGCCGATGGGCGCCATCGCACATTCCGATGACGCGAGCAACTTGACCCTCAATAATACGGCGTTTGTTAACGCTATTGCGGGTTCTCAGATTGCGGCAATCCAGATATTTAGTGGCGACCCGGCGCTTAACTACTTAGGCGTTGGGGCGTTTGCCACGCCAACGCTGGTGGGCAGTGCGACTGTGATGGGGTGGGTCGCTGCTAACGGTTCGGCGATGGAGGCTTTGGCCGGGAACGCTACGGTTATGGATGCGGTAGCGGCTAGCCAAGTGGCGATGGATACTCTGGTGGCTAGCCAGTTGGCTATGGATGCGGTTGCTGCCAGCCAAATAGCGATGGATGCCGTGATTGCAAGCCCAACCGCGCTAAATACGGTTGTGGCCAGTCAAGTGGCGATGGATTCCATAGCAGCAAGTGCGGTAGCGATGGATGCGGTAGCGGCTAGCCAAGTGGCTATGGATGCGGTAATCGCTAGCCCAACCGCGCTAAATACGGTCGTGGCCAGTCAATCGGCGATGGATGCCGTGATTGTAAGCCCAACCGCGCTAAATACGGTTGTGGCCAGTCAATCGGCTATGGATTCCGTGATTGAAAGCCCAACCGCGCTAAATACGGTCGTGGCCAGCCAAGTGGCTATGGATGCGGTAATCGCTAGCCCAACCGCGCTAAATACGGTCGTGGCCAGCCAAGTGGCCATGGATGCGGTAATCGCTAGCCCAACCGCGCTAAATACGGTCGTGGCCAGCCAAGTGGCCATGGATGCGGTAATCGCTAGCCCAGTCGCGTTGAACACGGTAGCGGCCAGTCAATCGGCGATGGATGCCGTGATTGCAAGCCCAACCGCGCTAAATACGGTTGTGGCCAGTCAAGTGGCGATGGATTCCATAGCAGTCAGTCAAGTGGCGATGGATGCGGTA
>Ga0209345_10004267_pt1 | contig 13947 bp, 12 predicted proteins | sample Cruoilmetagenom7_FD_187294 | JGI IMG/M metagenome (GOLD analysis project Ga0209345, IMG submission 187294) | Oil polluted marine microbial communities from Coal Oil Point, Santa Barbara, California, USA - Sample 7 (SPAdes) (version 2) | ecosystem: Environmental > Aquatic > Marine > Oil seeps ... | reverse complement strand
CTTCCGGATTGCCGGTGAAAAACTGCTTCGGCGCGCGCAGCAACCGGCGGCGCCAGAAGACACTGATGGTGCCCACGACCAACCCGATCGCCAGCACCAGTTGCGCCAGCGGCCCGGCATGATTTTCGAGCGCCCCTTCGAAGGGAAGAAATCCGCCTGTGGCAATCACGATCATCGACAACATCGCCGAATTGGGACCGTTCACACCAGCCAGCATCAGGCCGACGAAAATGATGATGGTGACGAGCAGGTACTGCCCGAACACTTCACGGAAATCCCCAAGATCAACCGTCATGTTTGCCGCATTGCCGGTGATCACCCGGCGGTCGCCGGCGGGCAACCCGCCAAATCCGCCGGGAGCCAGCACGTGGATGATCGACAGCAGCGTCAGGAAGCCGCCATACCACTCGACCGTGGCGCGCCAGAACAGGATCGCCTGCGGCGCGGTTTCGCGCGACAGAAGCGTTGCTCCCGAGGTGGTCAGCGCCGAGACCGCCTCGAACCAGGCATCAATCCAGCTCATCCCGGCGAGTGTCTTGAAAGAGACCGCGGCGATCACCGGCACCAGCACCCACATGGCAACGAGCGCCAGATACCCCCAGGCCCGGCCCAACGGACGCCTGAAACCCGAAATCGAACCCAACACCATCAGTGCCGCAAAAACCCCAAGCGCGCCGACCAGCAGCATCGAAAGCGCCAGGTCGCGCATGCCGTCGGCTATGGCGAACAGGACCGCAGGCACGATGAGCGCGAAAAGCCCCGCGACCGCGACTGCCAGGACGTGCAGGACACCAAGCATTTGCTCAGAAGAACTCGAGGCTTACGCGGAACATCTGCTCGACATGACGGACGGATTCGAGCGCCGCGAACATCACCACCCGGTCCTTCGCCTTGATCTTGACCGAGCCATCGGGACGCAGCACCTGCTTGTCACGGTAAATGGCGCCGATACGCACACCGTCGGGCAGATCCAAGCTGCGCAGCGGCTTGCCCACAAGCGGAGAGGTTTCGAGCGCTTCGGCCTCGATGACTTCCGCAGCCCCCTTCTGAACCGAATAGACGGCGCGGATGCGGCCACGGCGGACATGTTGCAGGATCTTGGAGATGGTGACGGCGCGCGGGTTGATATGGGCGTCAATGCCCAGCGTCTTGGTAAAGGTCTGGTAGGACGGGTTGTTGATCAGCGCCAGATTGGCCTTGCAGCCAAGCCGCTTGGCCATCACCGAGGACAGGATATTGACCTGGTCGTCATTGGTCAGCGCCACCATCAGGTCGGCATTCTGGATATCGGCTTCGACCAGGATGTTCTGGTCGAGCGACGATCCGTTGAGCACGACGGTGCGGGAGAGTGAATCGGCGATGGAGACCGCGCGGGTGCGGTCGGCCTCGATGATCTTGACCTTGGTCTTGGGCTGACGCTCCTCGATTGCCGCGGCAACATAATAGCCGATATTGCCGCCGCCGGCGATGACGATGCGCCCGGCTTCCTGCTCTTCGTGACCGAACAGGCCAAGCGTGCGGCGGACGTGATCCTTGTCACACACGACATAGGCCAGATCGCCGGTTTCAAGCTGGTCGGAGGAATGCGGCACGAACAGTTTCTCGTTGCGCCAGACGCCGACCACGGTAGCCAGCAGATCGGGGAACAGCTCGCTGAGCTGAACCAGCGGCGTGTTGACCACCGGGCAATCCTCGAGACACTCGATGGCAACCATCGCCACCTTGTCATCGGCAAACCGGACCGCGTCGGTCGCGCCCGGCAGCGCGATGCGGCGCAGCACCATCTGGCCGACCTCGACTTCCGGCGAGATGATCACGTCGATGGGCATGTGGTCACGGGAGAACAGATCCGCCCAGTGCGACTTGAGATAGGACTGGGCGCGGATACGGGCAATCTTGGTGGGCACGTTGAACAACGAGTGCGCAACCTGGCAGGCCACCATGTTGATCTCGTCATAGAGCGTGACCGCGATGATCATGTCGGCCTGATCGGCGCCCGCCTGGGCGAGCACATCGGGATGCGCCCCGTGACCGACATAGCTTCTGACATCAAGCGTGTCACGGATGGCCTGGACCAGAGTGGCCGAGGTGTCGATCACCGAGACATCGTTGTCCTCGGCTGCCAGCCGTTCGGCGATACCGTAACCGACCCGTCCCGCACCGCAAATGATGACCTTCATAGACGACCCCTGTTGCGCCGTTGAAATGATGCGGCTTAAACCGCTTCGCGCCGCTTATACGCCAAGCGATTTCAATTTGCGATGCAGAGCAGACCGTTCCATCCCCACAAATTCGGCGGTTCGGGAAATGTTGCCGCCGAACCGGTTGATCTGGGCGATGAGATAATCACGCTCGAACAATTCGCGCGCCTCGCGCAAGGGAAGCGTCATGATGTGATTGGATCCCGCAGCCGAAGTCTTGGGCAGCATATCAGAAACGTCATCGGGCAGCATATCGGCGCTGATGACGGTATCCGGACCATCGGAACGGGCCAAAATCATCAGCCTTTCCATATAGTTGCGCAATTGCCGGATGTTGCCCGGCCAGGTATGGGCCTGGATCACGGCCAGCGCATCGTCGCCGATCCGCCGGTTTCTGATGCCCGCCTGTTCGGAGATCTGGCGCATGAAGGTATCGACCAGGAAGGGAATGTCCTCGCGCCGTTCACTGAGCGAGGGCACCCGGACAGGCACCACCGCAAGGCGGTGATACAGGTCTTCCCTGAACTCGCCTGCGGCAATAAGCTCCTCAAGGTTGCGCGCGGTCGATGACAATATGCGCACATCCACCTTGACCCGCTTGGTTCCGCCAACCCGCTCGAACTGCTGGTCAACCAGCACCCGCAGGATCTTGCTCTGGGTGCCGCGCGGCATGTCGGCTACTTCATCGAGGTAGAGAATGCCGCCATGCGCCTCTTCCAGCGCGCCGACCTTGCGCTCGTGGCTTGCCGCACTTTCGGTACCGAACAGCGCCACTTCCATGCGCTCGGGCGTAATCGCCGCCGCATTGAGCACCACGAACGGCCCCCCTGCCCGCGTCGACTTTCGGTGAATGAGCCGGGCAACCAGCTCCTTGCCGGACCCGGAAGGCCCGAGGATCATCACCCGGCTGTTGGTCGGCGCAATCTTGTCGATCGACTGCTTGAGCTGGGAGACAGCGACCGAAGTGCCGATCAGTTCGACCGGATCGCCAGAGCGCTTCTTGAGTTCGGTGACTTCCCGCTTGAGATTGGATGTTTCAAGCGCCCTTTCTGCGACCAGCAGCAAGCGATCGGCCTTGAAGGGCTTTTCGATGAAATCATAGGCTCCGCGCTGGATTGCCGAGACCGCGGTTTCGATGTTGCCGTGACCGGATATCATCACCACCGGCAGATCGGGATAGCGCGCCTTGATCTCGTCAAGCAGCGCCAGACCATCGAGACGGCTGCCCTGCAGCCAGATATCGAGAAAGATCAGACGCGGGACGCGGTCCGAAATCGCAGCCAGTGCGGAATCACTGTCTGCCGCGGTTCGGGTTTCATGCCCTTCGTCATCCAGAATGCCGGATACGATTTCGCGTATATCGGCTTCGTCATCAACGACCAGAATGTCAGACGCCATCTGCCGGTTCCCTTTCGTTTTCTTCTTGTTCTTTGCTGGCCTGCGCATCCACCGGTAGGCGGACGGTAATCATTGCGCCCTTTCCGTCGTCGACGTCGGCAGGCGCATCCCGCAGCTGGATTGTGCCGCCATGGTCATCAATGATCTTCTTGACGATGGCGAGGCCCAGGCCGGTGCCCTTGTCGCGCATCGTCATGTAGGGTTCGAGCAGCCGGTGCCGGTTTTCACCAGGCAGGCCGCGGCCATTGTCGATGATGTCGACGATGTACTCCCGCTCGTCAGGCGAGAGTTGCGCGCGCAGGATAATGACCTTGCCCGTGCGTTCCTGATCGGAGGGAACAGCGTCGATCGCCTCGGTGGCGTTCTTGACGAGATTGCCGAAGGCCTGTCCCAGCATCCGCGGGTCGAACTCGCCTTCAAGCGGAAAGTCGGGAAACTCGCTCTTGAATTCAATATCGGACCGGCTGACCTCGCGCAGGAATGCCGCATCCTTGAGGATATCGCGCAAATCGGTGTGCACCTTGGAGGGCTTGGGCATGCGGGCAAAAGACGAGAACTCATCGACCATTCGGCCGATATCCTCGACCTGGCGGACGATTGTGTTGGTGCACTGGTCGAAAACGGCACGGTCATCGTCGGGGATCTGCTTGCCATAGCGGCGGCGGATGCGTTCGGCGGAAAGCTGGATCGGCGTCAGCGGGTTCTTGATCTCGTGGGCGATGCGCCGGGCCACATCAGCCCAGGCTGTCGAGCGCTGGGCGATCAGGAGGTCGGTGATGTCATCGAGCGTGACAACGAAGGATTCAAGCCCGTCGTGGCTTTGCTCGCGGGTGACCTTGACGTTGAGCGTGCGCTCCTTGCCGCCACGGTGCAGCGTGACCTGTGCCATGGCAGCCGTGCGCGGCCGCATCGAGGCTTCCGCCATGACGGTCTCGAACTCCGGCGCCAGCTGCGTGAAATGATGGCCGATGACCTCGGCTTCGCCGCCGCCGAGAATTTCGCAGGCGGAGCGGTTGGCGATGGTGACTGAGCCATTGTGATCGACACCGACGACGCCGGCGGAAACCCCGGACAGCACGGCTTCGGTGAACCGCCGCCGGTCATCAATCTGGTCTTTTGCCGACAGGATCTCGTCACGCTGGGTGCGGATCTGCACGATCATGTTGTTGAATGTCTGCGCCAGTGACCCGACATCGCCGTCCGAGGCGTGCACCGGCACCACAACATCGAGATTGCCGCTGGCAACATCGTCGGATGCACCGATCAGCACCCGGATCGGGCGGACAAGCCGGTCCGCGACAGCGATCGCGGTCCAGATCGCCGACAACAGCACGATCAGTGCAAAGCCCAGGTAGAGAATGCCGAAGGCCAGTTGCAGCGATGTCCGCCCCTGCTCCAACGTCTGGTATTCCTGCGTCGCCTCTTCCATCTGCCGCATCGACCGCATGACTTCGGGATCGACCACACGCACCGTGTACAGAAGCGCGCCGCTGATCTGCTGCAGCGGCATCAGCGCGCCAACCAAATTGGTGACACCGGGCGGGATCAGCGTCGGCTGTCCCTTGACCGCATCCTGAAGCGCCTGTTCAGGCACCGCCGGTAGCGGCCGTTCGGTCTCGATGTCGGCCTGCATGATGACGCTGCCGTCCTCGCGGACAAGAAATGCGCCGAGCAGGCCGCGGCCGGTGGCCTGGCGTGTCATGAACTGGGAAAATCCGACCCGGTCGAGCGAATAGAGCGAGCGCGCATTGTCCAGGTCATTGGCCATGGACACCGTTTGGCCTTGCAAAAATCGCGCATTTTCAAGAACATAGGCTTGAGCAACCGACAATGACGAGTTGACGATCGACTTGGTGCGAATCGAGAACCAGCGGTCGAGCCCGACATCGAGCGTGATCGAGGCAACAATGGCGACAAGGATCGCGGGCAGGATTGCCACGATCGAAAACAGACCGACAACCCGGATATGCAGCTTGGCTGCGGCCTTGCCCCGCTTCCGCGCCTTGAGCAGCGAGCGGATTTCGAGAAACACCAGCGTCACCAGCCCGATGACGAAGATCAGGTTGATCACCACGGCCCCGAGCACGACCTGATCGACCGGTTCGATGGGGGTCAGCCCCAAAAGGATCGCGAACGAGACCAGTGCACTCAGGAATGCCGAGACAACAAGCGCAATACCGGGAAGCGTGAACAGATTGCGGCGGCGGCCGGTGGTTTCCCCGCGAATATCCATGGCTTCAGGCCCCATGGAATCGCGCCCCGGTTCGCTGGAAATCCGGCTGGTTTCTGTCAAACCGGCATGAGCCGGTCCGGACGCCGTGTCGATTGCCATCTATTGCCTGCCACTCCATTTGCCCTCGGGCTCAACCGTTGCGAACAAGCAACAGAATGTGGCGAAAATGCAACTTTCAGGCAAGATCTGTCAAGCGGTTCCCCGGCTGGCGGCCAAGTCAGACCGGACGGGGCGAGCGGTAGACGGTCACTCCGAGTTCACGGATCTTCTTGCGCAGGGTGTTGCGGTTGAGACCGAGCAGATCGGCAGCCTTGATCTGATTGCCGCGGGTGGCGGTGAGCGCCGCCAGGATCAGCGGATACTCCACCTCCTCCAGCACCCGCTGATAGAGGCCCGATGGCGGCAGATCCTCACCGAAACCGGCGAAGTATCGGCGCATGTTTTCTTCCACCGACTGGGCGATCGTGGCAGGTCCCATCGAGGTCGAGCCCTGCGGCGATGGCGGTTCGGGCGATTCAATCCTGAGCTCGTTGTCGATGATCTCGCGGGTGATGACGTCCTGCGGATAAAGCGCCATCACGCGGCGGACAACGTTTTCCAGCTCGCGCACGTTGCCCGGCCAGGGGTAGGCCTTGAGAAGCTCCAGCGCCTCGCCGTCGAACCTCTTGGCATCAAGCCCCTCGCCGACCGCTCCGCGCACGAAATGGCGCACCAGGTCCGGCACGTCCTCGGCACGGTCCCTCAGCGCCGGCAGGCGCAGGGGCACGACGTTGAGCCGGTAGAAAAGGTCTTCGCGGAACAGGCCCTGATTGATCAGGATCTTGAGATCCTTGTTGGTGGCGGCGACAATCCTCACATCGGTCTTGATCGGTGTGCGGCCACCCACCGTGGTGTATTCGCCCTGCTGCAGCACGCGCAGAAGCCGGGTCTGGGCATCCATCGGCATGTCGCCGATCTCGTCGAGGAACAGGGTGCCGCCCTCGGCCTGCTCAAAGCGGCCGGTCGACTTGTTCTGCGCGCCGGTGAAGGCGCCCTTCTCGTGGCCGAACAGTTCGGACTCGATCAGGTCGCGCGGGATGGCGGCCATGTTGATGGCGACAAACGGGCCGTTGCGGCGCTTGCCGTAGTCGTGCAGCGCACGGGCGACCAGTTCCTTGCCGGTTCCGGACTCGCCGGTGATCATCAGGGTCAGATCGGTCTGCATCAGACGGGCCAGAACCCGGTAGATTTCCTGCATGGCCGCAGAACGCCCGACCAGCGGCATGCCCTCGGTGGTTTCCTCGGGCTGTGCGGTGAGTTTGCGCGGCTCCGACAGCGCCCGGCCGATGGTGCCGATCATTTCGGTCAGGTCAAACGGCTTGGGCAGGTAATCATAGGCGCCACCTTCCGACGCCTTGATGGCGGTCATGAAGGTGTTTTGCGCGCTCATCACCAGCACCGGCAAATCCGGCCGTGCCCGGCGGATCCGGGGCAGCATGTCAAAGGCATTTTCGTCCGGCATGATGACGTCGGTGATGACAAGGTCGCCATCGCCGGCCGAAACCCAGCGCCACAGCGTTGCAGCATTGGACGTTATGCGCACATCGTACCCTGCCCGGGTCAGCGCCTGGTTGAGAACGGTACGGATCGCCGCGTCATCGTCGGCAACTAGAATGGTGGCTTTGCCCATCGGTTCAGTCCTTTTGGTCCGGCGTCCAGCCCGTGGATGAGGGCAGCGGCTTTATTGGCTGGCCGTCGGGCGAAACCGGCATCAGAATGCGGAAAGTGGTTTTGCGGCTCTGGCTGTCGCATTCAACGATGCCGCCATGGCCGCCGACGATTTTTGCGACCAGGGCAAGCCCGAGGCCGGATCCGTTGGTCTTGGTGGTGACGAACGGATCAAACAGATGCGAGGCCAGATCGGCAGGAACACCGGGGCCGTTGTCCTGGACGCAGAATTCGAGCGGCAGCGAGACCTTCTCACGGGTCCCGGCAACCGAAAGCCGTATGCCGGGACGATAAGCCGTGGTCAGGACGATTTCACCGTCAGGATCGTCACCGATGGCTTCGGCGGCGTTCTTGACCAGGTTGAGGAAGACCTGAACCAGCTGGTCGCGATTGGCATAGACCGATGGCAACGACGGATCGTAGAGCTCGACAAACTTGATCTTGCGGGCAAAGCCAGCCTTGGCCACCGCCTTGACGTGATCAAGAACGGAATGGATGTTGACGGGAACCCGGTCGACCGGGCGCTCGTCGGAGAAGATCTCCATGCGGTCGACGAGAGAAACGATGCGGTCGGTCTCGTCGCGGATCAGCCGGGCGAGCGCGCGATCCTCGTCACCGACCGACATTTCCAGAAGCTGCGCTGCGCCGCGAATGCCCGACAGCGGGTTCTTGATTTCATGGGCCAGCATCGACGCCAGCCCGGTCACCGAGCGTGCCGCGGCACGATGGGTGAGCTGACGGTCGATCTTGTCGGCCATCGAACGTTCCTGGAAGACCACCACGACATTGCCGGGCAATCCCGCCACCGGCGCTACGTAGAGATCGACCAGCTTGTCGCTTCCCAGTCTCGGGGAACTCAGATCAACCCGGTATTCGTTGACCGCGGCGCGGCGTTCCCGCACCTGTTCGATGAGTTCAAGAAGCGGGCTTCCAAACGGGATGAAGGCGTCGAGCTTGTGCCGGCCAAGATGGGCAGCGCTGGCGGCGAAGAAGGATTCGGCTTCCCAGTTGGCAAAACAGACAACACTGTCGCCATCGACCATGATCACCGGGTGCTGAATGGCGTTGAGCACCATGCTGGCGGTATCCGCATCGGCTGCGGCAATTTTTTCGGGAAATATGTCGGTCACGCCGCACTCTCCATCATTGAAGGCGAATCGGCGGCGGCTTCGAGCACATCGGCGAATATGCCCAATACTTCATCGGCGCTGCCGGAGGTCATCAGTCTGGCCTTGTGGGCAGCAGGTGTGTCGGGCGCCAGTGTTTCAAGATACCAGCCGATATGCTTGCGGGCATGGCGAACACCGACATCATCGCCGTAATGGGCGATCATCAACCGGTAATGCTCAAGCGCGACTGCATTTCGTTCAGCCGGACCAGCAGGAATGTCGCTGGACCCGGCCAGCGCACCGCAAATCCACGGCTGGCCCTGAGCGGCGCGCCCGATCATCACCGCATCGGCGCCAGACCGGAGCAGGCACTCGTCAATATCGGCGCGGGAAGTGACATCGCCATTGGCGATCAATGGCACGGTGACAGCCTCGCGCACGCGGGCGATGGCGTCCCAGTCGGCCACGCCCTTGTAGAACTGCATGCGGGTGCGGCCGTGAATGGTGATCATCCGGACGCCGGCAGCCTCCGCCCGGGCCGCGATCAACGGCGCATTGAGCGTGTCGTGATCCCAACCAAGCCGCATCTTGAGCGTTACCGGTACCGAGACCGCGTTGACCGTCGCCTCGATCAGCCCAAGCGCATGATCGGGGTCGCGCATCAGCGCCGATCCGGAATAGCCGCCGGTCACCTTCTTGGCGGGGCACCCCATGTTGATGTCAATCATCGCGGCGCCGGAATCCTCGGCAATGCGCGCGGCCTCGCCCATCCAGCGGGCCTCGCGGCCGGCAAGCTGGACCACATGCGGATCGATACCGTCACCGCGCAGGCGGGCGAGCGATTCGCGGTTATCGGTGACCAGTTCGCGGCTTGCCACCATCTCGGTGAACACCAGCCCTGCCCCGTGCCGCCAGGCCAATTGCCGGAACGGCAGGTCGGAAATGCCCGACAGCGGCGCCAGAAACACCCGGTTCCGTGCAGTTACCGGCCCGATCTGAAGCGGCTGGTCGAGTATTGTGTCGATTTTTTGCATGCGTTTCGTGCAGCTTTCTCTGTTGCCGCTTTTTTAGACACATATGCAGGGATTGCCAAGGCGAATTCATTCTACAGTCGAGAAAAATGCAAAAGATCTTTTTTCCGGTTAACTCACGCCCTAAACACGGCGTGAGCACACGCCCACCACAAGCCCAGCCTCCGGAGGAGACAGCCATGGTCAACGAAACACCAGCCCCCTATCGATTGCCCGACGTCCGCACCGGCAATGGCTATGATGTGCACCGTCTTGTTCCCGGCGACTTCGTCACCCTGTGCGGGGTCGAAATACCGCATGATCAGCGGCTCGACGGGCATTCCGATGCCGATGTGGGTCTGCATGCACTGACAGACGCGCTGCTGGCAACCTGTGCGGCGGGCGATATCGGCGATCATTTCCCGCCGTCGGATCCGCAGTGGCGCGGGGCCGCGTCCGACATGTTTCTCGCTCATGCAGCCACAATCGTGCGCGAGGCGGGCGGCGTCATCATGAATGTCGATGTCACACTGATTGCGGAAGAGCCGAAAATCGGGCCGCACCGGCTTGAAATGCGCCAGTCTCTTGCCCGCATTCTCGGCATCTCCGTCGATCGCTGCTCGGTCAAGGCCACAACCAACGAGACCATCGGCTTCATCGGCCGCCGCGAGGGCATCGCCGCAATTGCCACGGCCACCGTGGTGTTGGGGGAACCGGCATGAGCGAGACTGCCACTCTCGACGGCATGCGCGCGTATTGCCGCCGCCTTGCACAGCAGATCATCGACACGTTCCCCGGTTTGGGCGCAATGGTCGCAACCGCCGAATCGTGCACCGGCGGTCTGATTGCGGGCGCGATCACCGACATTGCCGGATCGTCTGCGGTGTTTGACCGCGGGTTCGTGACCTACTCGAACGAGGCCAAGCAGGACATGCTGGGCGTTCGCGACACAACCCTTGAAGCCTTCGGCGCCGTTTCGGCGCAGGTGGCGACAGAGATGGTGCTTGGCGCACGCCGCCGGTCGCGGGCGGATTTTGCCGTGTCGGTGACCGGCGTTGCCGGGCCCGGCGGCGGCTCGCCGCAAAAACCGGTGGGTCTGGTGTGGATGGGGCTGTCAGGCCCCGGCGACCTGACCAGTGCGGTGGAACTGCGATGGGACCCGGAATGGAGCCGTGACATGATCCGCGCGGCCACGGTGCGCGCAGCGCTTGAAGCGCTGATCGGCCGCGCAATGCTGGGGGCCGGGTCTCAGGATACCCCGGCTTCGCCGTAAATCGCCTGGGCGCGTTTTTCGAAAGCCTCGGAAAACATGCGGAAGGCGCGGTCGAACATCGCGCCCATCAGTGCGCCGAGCATCATGCTCTTGAATTCATAGTCGATGAAGAAGCCAACTTCGCAGCCGCCGGAAGGGCTCTCCACGAAGCTCCACTTGTTGTCGAGATATTTGAACGGGCCATCGAGATATTTGACGTCGATCGCCAGATCGTCCGGCTTGAGCAGCACCTGGCTGGTAAAGGTCTCGCGGATCTTCTTGTAGCCTACCGTCATGTCGGCAATCAGCAAAGCCTTGCCGTCACGTTCCTTGCGCGAGCGGACGCTCAGCGCCTCGCACAGCGGCAGGAACTCCGGATAGCGTTCGACATCGGCGACCAGATCGAACATCTGGCGTGGCGAATGCGGAACGTGGCGCTTGGTTTCGTAGGTTGGCATCGTATCAGCTGGCAGCCATTTCGCTAGCAAGCTTGGCGTCACGATTGGCTTTCAGCCTGGCGAAATCATCCCCCGCATGGTGCGAAGAGCGTGTGAGCGGGCTCGAAGAGACCATCAGGAAGCCCTTGGTGTAGGCGATCTTCTCGTAGCTCTTGAACTCTTCCGGCGTGACGTAGCTCATCACCTCGTGGTGCTTGCGGGTCGGCTGCAGGTACTGGCCGATGGTCATGAAGTCGACGTCGGCCGAACGCAGATCATCCATCAGCTGCAGCACTTCGTTGCGCTCTTCGCCCAGCCCCACCATGATGCCCGACTTGGTGAACATGGTCGGATCGAGTTCCTTGACCCGCTGCAGCAGCCTGAGCGAGTGGAAATAGCGCGCGCCGGGCCGGACGGTCAGATAATTCCCGGGCACGGTTTCGAGGTTGTGATTGAAGACGTCGGGCTTGGCCGCGACCACACGCTCCAGCGCACCGGGCTTGCGCAGGAAATCCGGCGTCAGGATTTCGATTGTTGTTTCCGGCGACGCGGCGCGGATGGCCCAGATTACCTTCTCGAAGTGTTCGGCACCGCCATCGACGAGATCGTCGCGGTCGACAGAGGTAATGACGACGTGCATCAGCCCCATCTGCTTGACCGCATTGGCGACGTTCTCCGGCTCGTTCGGATCGAGCGCGTTGGGTTTGCCGGTGATGACGTTGCAGAAGGCGCAGGCGCGGGTGCAGATTTCGCCCATGATCATGAAAGTGGCGTGCTTCTTGTCCCAGCACTCGCCGATATTGGGGCAGCCGGCCTCCTCGCAGACCGTGACGAGGTTGTTCTCCTTCACGATCGAGCGGGTTTCCTGGTAACCCTTGGACGTGGGCGCGCGGACGCGGATCCACTCCGGCTTGCGCTTGACCTCGGTGTCGGGCCGGTTCTGCTTTTCCGGGTGCCGAACGCGCTTGGCGACGGGAGTGGTGACATCGAGGATGGTGACCATGATGCGGTCCTTTACATGCGTTATGGTTCAGCTGCGCTTGGAGCGGCCGAAGATCCAGAGGATCAGGACAGCACCAATGATGGCGACGACCAGATTTCCGGCGAATCCGTAATAGTTGATGTTGAGCACACCGGCGAGTGCGCTGCCGACAAACGAGCCGGCGATGCCGACGAGGATGTTGGTCAACAGGCCATGGTCGCGATTCATGGCCCGTTCGGCGACATAACCGGCGATCAGGCCGACCAGCAGCAGACCGAAGAAACCGAGCCCCGGCATTGCCAGAAAACCCATGTGATATTCCATCATCATCGTCTGTCTCCCTTTGCCGCAGCGTGAAGCGCCCGCATGATCAACCAGAATGTAAGACCGAGCATCAGCCCCATCAATGCCAGGATGAAGGAAACTGCCGCGATTCCCGCCATTCCCTCAAGCCGGACGGATCCGAACTCGACCGCACCGCGGCCGCGAATGGCTGCAAGACCGGCCAGGGCGCCGAGAGCAGCGCCGCCGATGACCGGCAGCACCACGGCGCGCGGAAGCCGGCGGATGCCGGTCACGCGTTCAGCGCCCGCCCATAGGCGTCAAGCACGCTTTCCTTCAGCGTTTCCGAGATCGTCGGATGCGGGAAGATGGTGTGCATCAGGTCTTCCTCGGTGGTCTCGAGGTTCATCGCCACGACAAAGCCCTGGATCAGTTCGGTGACTTCCGCACCGACCAGATGCGCTCCGAGCAGTTCGCCGGTCTTCTTGTCAAAGATGGTCTTGACCATGCCCTGGTCCTCGCCCAGCGCAATGGCCTTGCCATTGGCGACAAACGGGAAGCGGCCGACGCGGATGTCGCGGCCTAGCTCTTTCGCCTTGGCTTCGGTCAGGCCAACGGAAGCAACCTGCGGGTTGCAATAGGTGCAGCCGGGGATCTTGAGCTTGTCCATCGGGTGGACATTGGGCAGACCGGCGATCTTCTCGACGCAGATGACGGCCTCGTGCTCGGCCTTGTGGGCCAGCATCGGCGGACCGGCGACATCGCCGATGGCATAGAGGCCGGGCACATTGGTCTTGCCGTATCCATCGATGACAATGCAGCCGCGATCGGTCTTCACACCAAGTGCCTCAAGGCCGATGTTCTCGATGTTGCCCTGCACGCCGACAGCCGAAATCATCCGGTCAGCAGTGATCTTCTCGACCTTGCCGTCCTTGAGTTCAACATGGGCGGTGATCGAGTCGGCGCCCTTGTCGACCTTGGTCACCTTGGCTTCGAGCAGGATTTTCATGCCCTGCTTGTCGAACTGCTTCTTGGCAAACGCCGAGATCTCGGCGTCCTCGACCGGCATCACGGTTTTCATGACTTCGACCACGGTCACATCGACACCCATGGTGCGGTAGAAGGAGGCGAACTCGATGCCGATGGCGCCGGAGCCCATCACCAGCAGCGACTTCGGCATCTTCTCGGGCTTCATCGCCTCGAAATAGGTCCAGATCAGCTTGCCGTCCGGCTCGATTCCGGGAAGCGCGCGGGGACGCGCGCCGGTGGCGACGATGATGTGCTTGGCGGTGTAGGTGCCCTCGCCGAGCGTCTTCTTGGGGACAGGGCCCTGCGG
>Ga0209345_10004266_pt1 | contig 13948 bp, 13 predicted proteins | sample Cruoilmetagenom7_FD_187294 | JGI IMG/M metagenome (GOLD analysis project Ga0209345, IMG submission 187294) | Oil polluted marine microbial communities from Coal Oil Point, Santa Barbara, California, USA - Sample 7 (SPAdes) (version 2) | ecosystem: Environmental > Aquatic > Marine > Oil seeps ... | reverse complement strand
CTAAATTTCCAGCCCGTGGTTGACGCCTTTAGCGAGCAAGTTGTCAGTTTTGAGGCATTGGTCCGCTGGGATAGCTCAGAACATGGGCTGGTCAGGCCGGATAAATTCATTCCGCTGGCTGAGGATACACGGTTGATCGTTCCGATCGGGCAATGGGTGTTGGAAAAAGCCTGCATCGAAGCGGTTAATTGGCCCAGCCATATTAAAATAGCGGTCAATGTTTCAGGCGAACAGCTGATTGCCCCTGAATTTGCATCCACCGTTGTGCGGGCGCTGGCGAAAAGCGGGCTTGAAGCAAGCCGGCTGGAAATAGAAGTTACTGAGAGTATTTTCCTGCGTGATGCCGATCTTGCACGGGTGGCGCTGGAGGAGATTATGGCGCTGGGCTGCGATGTTGCGCTTGATGATTTTGGAACCGGCTATTCTTCGCTTGGTTATCTGCGTCAATTGCGGTTCTCGACCATCAAGGTTGATCGCAGCTTTGTTCAAGGCGCGGCCAGCCAGCACCCGGAAAGCCTGGCGATTATTCGGGCTGTGGTTGCGATGGCGGATAGTCTGGAAATGTCGACCACTGCTGAAGGTGTAGAGACACCAGAGGAAGCAGACTTGATCCGGCAGCTGGGCTGCAAGAAGATCCAAGGATATTACTTCGGGCGGCCAATGCCCGCGTCAGAGGCGCGGGAGGTATGCAACCGTGCGAACCGTTTTCTGGGACAGGCCTGATACGGCCGTTTCAGCTCAGGCGGCCACCAAGGCGGCGCGAACAACGCTTTCGAACAATGCGCGGCCATCTGATCCGCCGTGTGAGGGGTCTATGGCCCGTTCTGGATGGGGCATCATGCCCAGAACATTCCCAGCCTGATTGAGTATGCCCGCGATGTCGCGGCGCGAGCCATTACAGGGTTGGTCATATCGAAACGCCACGCGGCCTTCGCCTTCAAGCCGGTCGAGCGTTTGTTCGTCAGCGAAGAAATTCCCATCATGATGCGCAACCGGAATGTCGATTATCTGCCCTGCATCATAACCCTTGGTGAACAAGGATTGGTTGTTTTCCACCCTGAGCGGCACCGTCCGGCAAATGAAATTCTGCCCCGCATTGCGCATTAGCGCGCCGGGCAGAAGCCCACTTTCGGTCAGCACCTGAAAACCATTGCAAACGCCCAATACCGGGACCCCGCGGCCTGCTGCTGCGACAATTGCTTGCATGATCGGGCTGCGAGCAGCCATCGCGCCGGAGCGCAGATAATCGCCATAGGAAAAGCCGCCGGGCAGGGCGATGAAATCCAGCCGTTCAGGCAACTCAGCATCCCCATGCCAAATACGCAAAGGGGCAGTGCCCGAAACCTGTTCTATCGCAACTGCCATGTCGCGGTCACAGTTTGATCCAGGAAAAGTGATGACAGCGGAACGAAATGCCATCACGCGGGCTCCTTCTCGCCCACCTTTTCAATGCGGTAATTCTCGATCACCATATTGGCGAGGAGCTGGCGGCACATTTCATCAAGTTTAGCATCAGAAACATCATCATCGACGTCCAGTTCGATCAGCCGCCCTGCGCGAACATCGTTGACGCCGGTAAAGCCGAGCCCTTCCAGTGCATGGTGGATGGCGCGGCCCTGTGGGTCGAGAACGCCGGGCTTTAGAGAGACGTGAATCTGGACTTTCATCGTGCAGACTTTCTATGCAATTCAGGAATGGGGCTTTGCCATTAAGGATCGGGGTGTGTCGGGATTCGCCTCATTCCTATGGCGCGGCGCGCTGTGGCGGGCAAGTGATTGCTGATTTGTTGCTGTGGTCAATATGGATGAAGCAGGTGTGCGCAGCTGTGGGACGCAGTCATTATTGGCAGCGCCAGGCAATGTGTCTCCAAAACGCAACATTTGCAATTATTCGTTCGATCCAGGCTTTGGTCTGTCATGCCAAGATGTAAGTATTTGATATGATAAATCATATATTTATGTTCATCCATCATCATGGATCAGAATTGTAGAAGGGCATCTTTTGGTAGGTAATTGGTCGCCCCGTGGCTAACCGACGGGATGCCCAATGCCCGGAGGAAAACCGACATGATGACACGTTCCCAGATTTCCCAAATTCGTATATCGGGGGCCAGCCTCCTTCCGATCGCTCTTGCTGCGCTGAGCCAGCCGGCAATGGCGCAAGAAACAGAAAACCTCCAAACGGCGTCTTCATCCAGCCAGCTTGGCGTGATCGTTGTCACAGCCAACCGGCGCGAAGAAAATCTGCAGGACATTGCGATCTCTGGCGCGACGATTGAATCAGAACAAGTGCAAACGATATTCGATGGCGGCGCTGATATTACAGCCTTGGCCGCACGGGTTCCCGGCTTGTTCGTGGAAAGCTCCAATGGCCGCGCAGCACCGCGTTTTTACATTCGCGGTTTGGGTAATACCGATTTTGATCTTGCCGCATCGCAGCCCGTTTCACTGGTGATGGACGATGTGGTGATGGAAAATGTCACGCTCAAGGCTTTCCCCTTGTTCGATGTTGACCGTATCGAAGTGCTGCGCGGGCCGCAGGGCAGTTTGTTTGGCCGCAACACGCCGGCCGGGATTGTTAAAATTGACACCAGAAAGCCGACCGAAGAATTGTCGGCCCAAGCTTCCCTTAGTGTAGGCAGTTATGCCTCGGTAGCATTTGAGGCGGGCATTGGCGGGGCCATTATACCGGGCAAGATAGCCGCCAGAATTTCCGTTATGTCGCAAGGCCGCGACGATTTTATCGACAATGGGTTCACCGCAGAACAGAACGTTTATGGCGGTTACAAGCAGCAGGCCATTCGCGGGCAATTGCTGATCACGCCTAGCGACCGGCTGAGCATTCTTGGTTCAGTTCAATATAGCGACCTTGAAGGCCATTCGACCTTGTTTCGGGCCAATATCCTTGGGCCGGGCGATAATGAGCTTAATCAAAATTACGATCGCGACACCGTGTTTTACGATGCTGGCGGGAATAATCGCTCAGAATATCGGGTTTTGGGCACAACGCTGCGGCTGGAATATGAATTTGATGGGGCCACGCTGACTTCGATTACATCTTATAATGAGAGCGATGGTTCCAGCCGCGGCGATATTGACGGCGGCAATATGGTAACTGGGCCAGGATTTATTCCATTCCCTTCCGACACAAGAGATTCGATCAATCTTGATCAGCTCACACAGGAAGTCCGGTTTGCGTCGAATAATGATGGCGCTATCGATTGGCAGTTCGGCGGTTTCTTCTTTGACAGCGATTTCACCGTACTGACCCAAGGGTTCACCTTTCCCCCGCCGGTGACCGTGCGCCATCAGAATGAGAGCTGGGCTGTCTTTGGCCAGGTAACGGCGCAATTGAATGAAATGTTCGAGGTAACGGGCGGATTGCGATTTACCGACGATGAAAAGAATTTTGGTGTTTTATCCGGCGGTCCGTTCAATTTCCGCGAAGTTTTGGACGAACGGCTTAGCTGGAATTTAAGCGCGATTGCCCATGTGACAGATGATGTCAGTTTCTATGCACGGGTGGCCAGCGGGTTCCGCGCGCCAACGATTCAGGGCCGCGATGTGGCGTTTTTTGCGCCCCCTTCGGTGGCGACTTCGGAAAAGATCATGTCCTACGAAGCGGGCTTCAAGAGCGAGCTTGCTGATCGCCGCATCCGCCTGAATGGCGCGCTCTATACTTATACGGTGACCGATTTGCAGTTTTCTGCCGTTGGCGGCGCGGGTAATCTGGTGCAGCTGGTTAATGCGGACAAAGGCAAGGCATGGGGTTTTGAATTGGATTCTGCATTCCAGATCACCGAAAACTTCCTGGTTACTGCGGGCCTAAGTTATAATGACACGCAAATCATGGATGATACGCTGGCAGTTGGTATCTGCGCCCAATGCACAGTGACCGACCCGACCGTGATCCTGAGCGGGACAACGCGCGCATTGGTGGATGGTAACCCGTTCCCCAACGCGCCGGATTGGATTGGCGATATTACCGCGCGTTATTCAGTGCCATTGGGCAATGGGGGTGAATTGTTCGCATATACTGATTGGTCTTATCAGGGGGCGACGAACTTTTTTCTCTATGAATCGCTGGAATTCAATTCTGACAACCAGATTGAAGGCGGTCTGCGGGTTGGATACAGCGGGCCGGATGATAAATATGAATTGGCCGCTTTTGCCCGCAATATTACCAATGCGGATAATGTGAAGGGCGGGATTGATTTCAACAACAATACCGCTTTCGTTAACGAGCCCCGGATAATCGGGATTTCCGGCCGTATGCGCTATTGACCATAATGCAGATAAATATCGGGGGCGGGATCAAAAATCCTGCCCCCTTTTATTTGTTGATGGTGATGGCGGTGTTTTTCAGATCATTGACCGTTTTGCCGGTTTGGGGAACCACCAAGACTTCCAATCCGGACCCTTTGGATAAATAGCGTACAGCTTCTGCGCGAATATCTTCTGCTGTGATCTCTTCGATCAGGCTGCGTTGCTGAAGGAAACGTTCGATCCGTTCTCCTTTGCTTTGGGCGCGGCGCACTAGGCCCAGCCAGCCGCTATTGTGTTTCAGCGCATTGTCATGATTTTCCAGCAATGGCTGGCGCGCGCGCGCCAATGTGTCTGCATCGATCAGCTCTGTGCGCAGGCTGGCCAGCACCGCCGCGATCGCCGCGCGGGTTTCCTTAACATCACCGACATTGACCGAGGCGGTGATGGTGAACGTCCCGAAATTTCGGTAAATATGCGATGGCTTGCTGCTTGCACTGGGTGAATAGGCTTTGCCCAGCCGTTCGCGCAATTGTTCTTGCAATGCCAATCGCACCACTCGTTCCAGCAGCGCCAAACGCATGGCTGTGCGGGTATCGCGATCATCCGTGGTCGGCCAAATTAAATGGAGCAGGGCCTGACTGGCCTCCCCCTTATGGCTCAGCAATCTGGGTGAAAGATCGGTTGTAAAATTGCGCTGGCGGGCATCTTCGCGCGGCCTGAAATCTGTTTCGCGAAGGGGAAGGGCGCCTAATGTCGCTGCGACTATCCCGATTGCGGCTTGTTCATCCAAATCACCAACCAAGCCAATTTCGATGGCTCCATTCATCAGCTGCCCGCCAATATCGGCGCGGAGTTTGGCAAAATCGAGTGTTTTGTAGCGTGCCTCATCCTGGAGGGTGAAGCGGGGATCATTGTCGGAAATAATTGCGCCCAGCGCATTGCCCAAAACGCTGGCAGAGGTTGCATCCTTCTGCTTGAAAAAATTGGTGACACCGCGCTGAAACCGCGCCTCTGCATTCTTGCGATAGCCCGGGTCAATCAGGCCTGCTGTCAGCAATTGAAACTGCAGCTGCAGATCACGCGGGGTGGTGGTTCCGCTGCTGATAAAACTGTCTGATGCGTTTTTGATTGACCATCTAACGCTTCGCCCGGCCATGATCGATTGCAATTCATCTTGTGAATGTTTTGCCAGCCCCCCTTGCGGCAGGGTTGAAACCATTGCCCTTGCGGCAGGGTTGAAACCATTGCTGTTGCCAGCGGGTTTTGCGCCACATTTAACAATTTTCCGCCATCTACGCTTAGGGTAAATGCGATGCGATCGGCCTGTAGATCGGTGTGTTTCAGGTTTAACCGCACCCCATTTGCGAAACGGATCAGTCTGATACCCAGCAGGGGGTCTAGCGTGTCCGACACCACTTTGCCCGGACTTCCAAAATCATCATATCCAAAGGGCGCGATTTGCGTGGCGGCCAACGGTTCAATTTTTTGCAGGGCCGCATTGTTCCATGCCTTGCGCAGCTGCCTTGCGCCGCCTTCCGGCATGGCCCGCCCGCGCCAACGGATCAGCGGGTTATTTAATGGTGCCGCATCATCCCGCAATGCTGCCAGCACTGCAGCAGGCGTGATGTGAGGGGCAAAAGCTTCGAGCCGGGATAAACCGCTGCGTGGGTGTGATGGGATCACTTCGTCGCTGATCAGGGCCATTGCGCCTGCCATCAGCGCGGCATTGCTGCGGGTTTGCGCCGATGCGGCTGCATTTTGCTGGGCGGTAAGGGCGCGGGCCACTTGTTCTGCAACTTCGGCATCGGTGAAACCCAGCGTTATTGCACGCCGAATTGAAATGGCGGCTGCTTCCAGCCCTTTTTCCCATTCGCCATCGGCGCTGTCGATCACCAGATTGGTTGTCCGGCCAATTTCAAACAAATCGCCTGTGCCAAATCCTGCCCCGCGAAAAGGTGCATTTTCGGTTCGGGCAAGTGACTGCAAGCGGCGATTGATGATGCCATAACCAATGGACCGCAGAAGGTTTTGGCGCCGGGTCGCAGATGTATCTGTTTCATCGCGCCATTCAGCATGGCGCGAAATGAGAATCCGTTCAGACAGCGCTGGATCGTGATAAATATCGGTTGCGCCCCCGCGCATCAGATTAACCGGCCCGGCGGCAGGTTTTGTCGGCAAGGCGGCGGCCTGCCAATCATCGAAATGCTTGTGAATGGCTGCTTCGATCTGTGTTTGTGTGAAATCACCAACCACCACCAGAACCGTGTTGGCCGGGACATATTCGCGGGCATAAAATCCGCGCACATCGCGGGCCGTTGCATTTTTCAGCACTGCGGATGTCCCGATTGGAAGCCGTTTTGTAAATCGTGCGCCTGGTGTCATGAAATCGAACTGGTCCAGCCGGTCCTTTTGCGCATAATTAATCCGGTCGCGGCGTTCAGACAGGATTACCCCGCGTTCACGCTCAACCGCGCCGTCAGCGATTGTCAGATTGCTCGCGGTTTCGCGCATCAGCATCAGAGCAATATCGAGTAAGGCTGGATCGTTTCGCGGCAGGTCGAGTTTGTAAGTGGTTGTTTCAAAACCAGTGCTGGCATTGGTGTCCGCGCCAAAGGCTAACCCCTCACGCTCCAGCAATTTAACCATTTCGCCTTCGGGAATTTTCTTTGAACCGTTGAAGGCCATATGCTCAAGAAAATGGGCCAGCCCGCGTTCACTATCGGTTTCTGACAGGGACCCTGAACCAATTATCATGCGCACCAGCGCGGTCCCCTCGGGCCGGTTGTTCTGGCGGATTATATATCGCATCCCATTGGGCAGCCGCCCAAAGCGATAGGAAGGGCCGGTTGTTCTGGCGGATTATATATCGCATCCCATTGGGCAGCCGCCCAAAGCGATAGGAAATATCGGCGGGAATGTCGCTTGTCTCAAATGCCCAGACGGGCTGCGCCGGCATTGCTAAGGGCGCAGCAGTTTGCCCATTTGCAGGTGCTGGCGCGGCTTGCTCCTGTGCAAGAACCGGAAGTGGGCAGAGCACAAGTGCAGCGGCCAGAACAGAAAATTTCATGCCCGGTTGCTGCCCGATGCGCCGCGCGCTGGCAAGCAGGTGAAGGATGCGCCTTGTGATCCGCTTATTTCTTGGGCGGTGTGTTCCGCAGCCGCCCGCGGTGGGCGTTGAGGTCGAATACTTCGCCCGGGCTGCTATCGTCATTCTGCAACAGGCCCAAACGGCGGGCAACTTCCTGATAGGCTTCTTCTTCCCCGCCAAGGTCGCGCCGGAAGCGGTCCTTGTCGAGCTTTTCGCCCGAAATCATATCCCACAGACGGCAGCCATCCGGGCTGATTTCGTCTGCCAGAATGACCCGGCTAAAATCGCCATCATAAATGCGCCCGAATTCCAGTTTGAAATCAACCAGGCGGACATTGATTGCGGCAAACATTCCGCACAGGAAATCATTCACCCTGATCGCCATGCTGGCGATGTCCTGCATTTCTTCATTCGTGGCCCAGCCAAAACAAGAAATGTGTTCTTCTGCGATCAGCGGATCGCCCAGCGCATCATCCTTGTAGCAATATTCGATCAATGTGTGCGGTAGTGGTTCGCCTTCTTCGAGGCCCAGCCGGGTGCAGATTGAACCGGCTGCGACATTGCGCACGATCACTTCGATCGGGATGATTTCAACCTGGCGGACCAATTGTTCGCGCATGTTCAAACGGCGGATGAAATGGGTTGGAATGCCAATATGGCTAAGGCGGGTGAAAACATATTCGCTGATGCGATTGTTAATCACGCCCTTGCCATTGATCGTCCCGCGCTTCTGCGCATTGAACGCGGTGGCATCATCCTTGAAATATTGGATGATAGTGCCCGGTTCAGGGCCTTCATACAGGATCTTTGCCTTGCCTTCGTATATCTGGCGACGACGGGTCATGGGGCGCTTCCTAGCGAAAAAAGGGGGCCGAAAAACACGCCGCCCCGGCGAACGAAGAATAATTCTTCGTGCAAAGCCGGGGCGTTGGTTTTTCCTTACATGCAATGTGCCTGATTGGCAATCAGTCGCAGATTAATGAACTGTACCAGGCGTTTCTTCTTCTACGGCCGGATAATGTTTGGCCTTCAGTGATTCGATCAGCCTGCCCAATGTCGCGCGCTGGACCAATACGGAAAAAAGCACAGCGGCAAAAGTTGCCGCAAGCAGCAGATCCCGTGTCGGGCCAGATGGCAGGGAGAGTGCCAGCGCAATGGAAATTCCGCCGCGCAATCCGCCCCACCACAATACCCGCCCAGCGCCCTTGGTATCCAGCCTGGCTGCGGGGAAGACCTTGGTCGAAACGCCAATTGCGGCGGCCCGCGCCACCAATGTGACCACAATTGCCGATAGGCCAAGTGCCACATGCGCAGTGCCCGGGACCAATGCGATTAATTCCAGCCCGATCAGCAAGAATAAAACGGAATTGAGCAATTCATCCACCAGTTCCCAGAATTTGAGCAAATAATCGCGGGTAACATCGCTCATAGCGAAGCTGACGCCGTGATTGCCGATCAGCAGGCCTGCCACCGCCATCGCCAGCGGGCCGGAAATATGCAGCGCGGAACACAGTGTATAACCGCCCATCACAATCGCCAGCGTGATCAGCACTTCCAATGTATATTCATCCATGCTGGCCAGCGCCCGATAGCCGACCCAGCCAAAAATAAGGCCGCACAGCACACCGCCGCCAGCCTCCAGCGCGAATAAACGCATGCCTTCTGAAACAGAGAAATCCGCGCCCGTTACCGCTGCGCCCAGCAGGATGGTGAACACCACGATCCCGACCCCGTCGTTAAACAGGCTTTCGCCTGCAACCGCTGATTGAAGCGAGGCGGGAACATTTTCTTCCTTTAAAACGCCAAGCACTGATACCGGATCGGTCGGTGCGATCAGCGCGCCAAATACAAAGTACCAGATTGGCGCGGTCGCAAGGCCCAGTAAGGCGCCGATGCCCCACATGGCCGCGCCCACCACCAAGGTTGAAATAATCACTCCGACTGTGGAGAGCAGCAATACAGGCAGCCAATCAATTTTAAGCCGGTCAAGGTCGACATGCATCGCGCCGGCAAACAACAGGAAACTAAGCATCCCCTGCAACAAGGTTTCGGTGAAATTCATTTGCTGGAGCACGCGCATGACCCAATCATCCAGCACCACGCCGGGAATGAAGGCATCTGCCACCATCAGCAAAATCGCCGCCAATGCGCCCATCACTGTCAGGCCGATTGTATGGGGCAGCTTGATGAAATGGTGGTTCACATAACCAAAAACGGCTGAGGCGACCACCAAGATGGCCGCAATGTCGAACGCGCCGAGCGTGCTGGAGGCTGTTTCATGCATGGATGGGGTCTGTAACGGCACGGGCTGGCAATGCCAATTGTCATACCGTTTGCTATGCCCCTTTCTATCGGCCAGATAGCGCAATGCTGATTGCGCGCCTGTTTGCTGGCTTTACCCAAGGCGTAATATTAATGAGCATGGATAAATCATAGGATGAGTTGGGGCTGATTTGGCGTGACATTGCGATTTGAAAAAGATGGCCCGGCGGGGCATTTGGTGATTGATCGCGCCAGCCAGCGCAATGCATTCAACCATGAAATGTGGGCCGAATTGCCGCGTATTTTGGAGCAAGCTGCTGCGGAACGGGATCTGCGATTGTTGATCGTGCGCGCGGCGGATGGCGGGGCATTTTGCGCCGGGGCTGATATTAAAGAACTGCTGGCCAATAAGGATGATGCTGAATGGCGCGCGGCCAACCAAAAAGCCATCAATCGCGCCCAATTTGAATTGGCCCGCTTTGCACTGCCTACTATCGCTTTTGTCCAAGGGGATTGTGTTGGCGGGGGCTGCGGTATTGCGCTTGCCTGCGATCTGAGAGTGGCCGCGCCCGCCGCAAGATTTGGTATTACGCCTGCCAAGCTGGGGATTGTCTATCCATTCCATGATGTGAAATTGCTGGTTGATCTGGTCGGGCCGGGGCAGGCAAAACGGATTTTGTTCACAGGTTCGCTGATCGGAGCGGAAGAAGCATTGCGAATTGGATTGGTCGAAATGCTGGGCGATGATCTGCAGATGCTGACTGCATCAATCCTGTCTGCATCGGCACATTCGAACAGAGAGAACAAATTATTTGTGCGCCGGGTGCTGGATGGGCAATCGGGCGAAGATTGCGATACCGCGGGTATATTTGCCGCAGCCTTTGAAGGGGCAGACTTTCATGAGGGCGCAGCAGCCTTTGTTGAAAAGCGCGTTCCTGATTTCGGCTAATTGTTCGGTATTGATTTAGCGGATTGGTGTTGGCTGGCGCTGATAAAGGCCCTGCGGTTTTATCATTTGTGATCAGCGGATGATTTCTATCTGGCAAGCCCGCATCTGACAGCCCACATTAAAGCGGCGCGAAGATGGGTTGGAACCGGCCCTGACAGCGCCAATATGAGGCGGTGTCAGGATTGTGGTGCCCGAGGGTGGATTTGAACCACCGACACCACGATTTTCAATCGTGTGCTCTACCCCTGAGCTACTCGGGCACTACTCCGCCGAAGGCCTTCCCTAAGGACGGCGAGCGGTTGGAATGCGGGCCTATGGCGAAGGCAAATGCGCTTGGCAAGACCAAACAGCAGCAGTCCACCATGAAAATCGTTCAGGATTTTAATCCTGCTGCTCCCAACCCTCGCGCGCGATCTCCTCAGGGTCGACTGGACGGCCCGGCACACTGTATCCATCGCCGAACCAGCGCGCTAGATCGCGGTCGCGGCAGCGGCTGGAACAAAAGGGCCGAAATTCCTCGCTACGGGGCTTTTTGCAGATGGGGCAGGCTTTGGACTTGCTCATAATTGAACCGCCTGCGCGAAGCCGCCATCAAGCGCAAGGCTAGGGTCACTTGCCTGCCGGATTTCACGGCCTGTGCGCCGCGCCAGTTCGCTCAGCCAATCCGCTTTCATGCCGGCCTTGACTGCGGGATGCATGGTCAGCAAAATCGCGCCGGGATCATTGATTTTTTCAGCCCGGCGAAGAAGGTGGCGGGCGGCCGCTCCGGCCCGCGACTGTGTAATGCGGTGCAGCATAGAGGGGTGCTTTAGACGTGATACCAATTGGACAAAGCCAAAGCCATTCATTGCTGTGCGTTCATGCGGCCAACCGGCCAATGCAGCATCCAGCGCATCATCAAGAACGCGGCGATCAGCCTTGGGGCCCAATGTAGGAAAGTCGATACCAATGGAACCGGCAAGGTCCATCTGGCGGATCGCTTGCGCCAATGCGGGTGCGGCGGCCAGTGCCAATTCACGCGGCGCCAGCGCCCCGTCCACATCGACCAGGACCATTGCAGGCGTTGCTGAAAAATGTAGCGATCCGCCGCTAAAATCGGAAATTCCGGTCCATGCCTTGGCCCACAACTCATCCCAATCATCACCCGGAAAATGTCGAACAATCCGCGCAGCCTGCCCATTTTCGTGCCTGAGCATTTCGGCAAGGTTGGGCGCGGGCCGAGGGGCGAGGTCAGTCGGGCGGGCCTGTGCGCGTTTGATGCGGATTTTTTCTGAAAAGGCGCTGCGGGTGATTTCAAGCCTTAGCGCGGCGCCTTCTTGTGCGCCCTTGGGCAGCCGATCAACCAAGGCTTCTTCGCCATTGGCAAATCGCGCTGTGCCCCGCAGGCTGCCCTTGGCGCGGGAAATCAAGATTGCATCTTCAACTTGTCCGGCGGTTAGCCCGCCGGGCCAATGTATTCGGGCGGCAATGGCCAGCCCTGAATCGATCAGTAGCGCGCGTTCCTCGCCTATGCCCTGTTCGATCAACCATTCAGCCAATGCAGAACCCTGCCGCTTTCAATAAGGCCCGCGTTTCAAACAAGGGCAGGCCAATGACGCCGGAATGGCTGCCCTGTATCCAACTGATCAGGCCTTCTGCGCTGCCTTGAATGGCATATCCGCCAGCCTTACCGGCCCATTCTCCGCCCGCGATATATGTGTCAATTTCCTGCTGCGAGAGGGTTTTGAATTTAACGACCGTCTCAGACATACGTTCGCGGATTACGCCATCTGGCGCGCGCAATGCAATTGCCGAGAACACGCGGTGACGGCGGCCTGAAAGCAGGTTGAGGCATTTGCGTGCAGTGGGTTCATCATCTGCCTTGGGTAAAATGCGCCTGCCTGCTGCGACAACCGTATCGCCCGCCAGCACATAGGCATCCTCGCTTGCCTCAGTCTCAGACTTTACCGCAGCTTCAGCCTTTTGGCGGGCCATACGGCGGGAGTATTCACGCGGAGCTTCGCCCGGAAGCGGTGTCTCGTCGATATTGGCTGGCGCAATGCGTCCAGGCTCGATCCCTAGCCGCGCGAGTAAATCGCGCCGCCGCGGGCTGGCGGAGGCAAGGACCAGAGTTGGGGAGGGCGTAAGTGCGCTCACACCCGGGGCTTATTGTGGGCCCGGGCCGCCCCGGCCAGGCATAAAGCGATAAGTGATCCGCGCCTTGGTCAGGTCATAGGGCGTTAATTCGCACAATACCTCGTCACCAACCAGCACGCGGATGCGGTTCTTACGCATTTTTCCAGCGGTGTGCCCGAGAACCTCATGGCCATTTTCGAGCACTACCCGGAACATCGCGTTTGGCAGCAGTTCGGCTACCTTGCCGCGCATTTCGAGGAGTTCTTCTTTCGCCATAAATGTTCAATTTCTAATCTGTGTGTGAAACAATGCCGCGCCTTTAGCTGCGGGCGGCATAAAAGGGAAGCCTAGTGCGTTTAGGATATGTGTCCTTTGTGCAAGATAGCTATTCTGGCCCGGCTTGCGGGCCGATGGCAATAGGGCGGTCCAGCGGCAGTGACAGGGGCATTATATTTGCCTTTGTTGATTCTGGGGCTTTCCAATCCCGCCAGCCAATGCCTATCTGCATGGCATGACCCGGACACCGGCAGGAACCAATGTAACGCCTGATGGCGCTGAACGCTTCAACGAAGACCGCGCCACCAATACTATACGCGGAAACGGGCAGCCCGATCTGAAGGCTGGCATCGCTGCAATTCGCGACACTGTCGAGACGTTGAAGCCGAAACCGGGGGTTTACCGGATGCTCGATGCGCGGGGTGATGTGCTTTATGTAGGCAAGGCGCGCGCGCTGAAAAACCGGGTGGCTAATTATGTGCAGGTTAAAAACCTGACGAGCCGCCTTCTGCGCATGGTCAGCCAAACACGTTCGATGGAAATTATCACCACCAATAGCGAAGCTGAGGCATTGTTACTGGAAGCGCAGCTGATTAAGAAATTCCGTCCAGCTTACAATGTCTTACTGCGCGATGATAAGAGTTTTCCTTTCATCCTCTTGCGTAAAGATCATGATTACCCGCGAATTATGAAACATCGCGGCGCAAGGCGGATGAAGGGCAATTATTACGGCCCGTTTGCAAGCGCAGGCAGCGTCAATACCACTATTAATGCATTGCAGAAACTATTCCTCTTAAGATCTTGTACTGACAGCTTTTTCAGCCGAAGGGATCGCCCTTGCCTATTGTTCCAGATCAAACGGTGTTCAGCGCCCTGTGTGGGCCGGATCAGCCCTGAGGATTATGCAGAGCTAGTGCAAGAAGCGCAGGATTTCCTTGGCGGTAAATCTTCTGCTGTGCAGAAAAAAATCGAAAGTCAGATGGCCGTTGCGGC
>Ga0209345_10004265_pt1 | contig 13952 bp, 8 predicted proteins | sample Cruoilmetagenom7_FD_187294 | JGI IMG/M metagenome (GOLD analysis project Ga0209345, IMG submission 187294) | Oil polluted marine microbial communities from Coal Oil Point, Santa Barbara, California, USA - Sample 7 (SPAdes) (version 2) | ecosystem: Environmental > Aquatic > Marine > Oil seeps ... | reverse complement strand
GCTATTGATTATATTATATGAATGTGCCCTAATTAATAAATTCATTATATATTTATTAATTCTTACAGGAATCTCAAATAAAAGATCAGATAAAACATAGGTCCAATCATCCCTCACCTCCATAATGAGATTCACAAAATCTTTCTTATAGTCATATGAAGAAATCCTCATCGAGATTATTGGCAAGTCCTTACTTTTCTTAATAAAATCAACGATCTTTTCTCTTATATTTTCAAGTTTCACCTTCTTGGGATCAACATATTTTGAAAAACTTGTTAGGATAAAATAAGAGAGGATCTTCTTAATTGGTGCCCCCTCTTTTACTTGTGATATGAAAAAATCAATAAAATATTGGGCGAAAGCCTCTCCCTCTTCAATTTCAACATTATTACTAAACTCAATGGCTATATCTAATTTTTCACTAAAGGAATTTGTCTTTATAAAATTATTGAGCAATTCATCAATAAGAGTTAATGGTTTATCTCTCAGAAAGATCTTATCTGCCTTTTTATCAGATACTCCAAAATGTGGATCCTTCTTTATTTTTGTTCTCGCTTTGCTCCACCACTTTGACCAATTTTTTAATTCAACATATTTTGGAATTAATTCCTTTTTAATATTAGCAATTGAAAGGCAACCATCATAAGACTTCAATAAAATCTCAAAAAATTGCCTAAAATCTTCATTAAAAAGTTCATAAAGAATATTATCATCTTCGTATTCCATTGCATACATATGTTCTTTAACAATTGGTGTGAGGGATTGAAGGGCCATCTGTATAGACATTTTATGGTCACCTTTTTCTTTAAATTTAATTATAATATACTCACTAGTAATATCCATGATCATGCCCACACCCCATGATCTATGATATGCATAGTTATCTTTATCAAAAACAATGTTCGTCTCAAAATCAATAATTGCATTTTTTATCGGGTATTTATAATTATAAATCTTAGAAAGCTTTATAAATTGCTGGAATTGAGAATGATTCCCATATTTTTTCTGATATAACCTAATTAACTCTTTTCTAGTAGTTGTATCATCAGGAGTATATTCCAATATTTTTTTTTGAATATCTATTGATTTATCAGGATTCTCTTCATCCCTGTATTTATTCATTACTACTTTCAATAAAGAAACAATCAACTCCATTTGCTGTGACTCAACAAGCATTCTTTCAATTCTATCAAAAAATTGCAAATCTTCCTCTGAAACTAAAACTAGCTTATTCCATAGCTCAATAATTTCAGTAAATTCTTCACTTTTAATGAAGCCCTCAATAGAAAACTTCATATATCGAATGCTCTTCTCTAAATCATCATCAATTATTGCAAAGGCTAATTTTTTTGCAACATTTGCATCAAATCTATCAATTTTAAGGAGATTCTCCCATATAGGTATTGCTTCTTTATTTCTACCGAGCTTTTCAAGACTAATAGCATATGACCTTAATGCTGACTTAGCTTCCCCATATTCAAGTACCTTCTCAGAAATTTTTTCAACTACAGACCATTTATGATTCACTAGAAAGACTTCAGTCAATTTCCTCAAATAAACTGTTTCCTCAATTCTATTAGTATGATAACCGATAAGGCCAATTAAATATGGTGCAGTAATAGAATTATCATATTCACCATGGTGGTCTTTACATAAACTCAATACTTCATCTAATAATCCCTTATCTACAAAATTATTAAAAAGATCATCTAAAATCTTAAATTTAGTTATGCCAATGTCCTTAGGTTCGATTCTTCCCCACTGTTCTTCTTTAAGTAATGATTTAAGTCTTTCTAATAATTTTTCCTTTTCCATAAATTCCATCCCAAATAAATTTTCATCTGTTATAACAACTTCAACAATAAAGCATATACATGATAAATAATACAATCCTAATTAAAGATATTGGCGCTGTCGACAAAAAAACTACTTTATTACTATAATGTAGAGTAGTCTTTTTTAATTATTATAATGCTTCAACCATTTAATTAAAAAAGAATGATCATTACTTAAGATTCAATCTTAAATAGTAAGATAAAATTTTCATTGCTCTATATGAATTATAACAATTTTTGATATTTTATGCTAATAATAATTTAAGAAATTATACAAATTATTTAACTTATTTATTATAAGTCTAGGAATTTCTTAAAATTATGGAGAGTCTGAAAAATTAGAAAAAGTTTAGACCCTGCCACTTATTATTTCAATTTCAAAGGGGATTGCCAATGGCATCTTTATATTATTACTCGCTGGCATAGCGTTTCAAAAAAAAATAAGTAACTACTCAGCTATAATGATAATTATTAACATTTTACTATAAGAGTTATAGAAAGATAAATTATATAATAAGGGTAAAAAACACTCCTTATTTATAATTAGAAACACCCATCACAGAAGGCTGGATGGGTATTTCTAATTATATAATAATTTAACTCGTGTTAATCACTAACCACAAGTTTCAGTATTATGGTCCAGGCTTGGCACTCGGTTGAGCAGGACCTGAAGAACCGGGCATTTTGCCAGATTTAAAGGCCTTATGAAGATTCTGTCCATCAAAGTTTACTTCATACGTATCTGTTAAGACTTTCAATTGGTCGAAAAACATAAATACATCCTCAGATGGGGCATCTGGTGAAGATCTAATAACAAATCTCATAATTTTTAAAACCCTTGTCTGAGGGTACGATTCTATTGACTGTGGAATATACCGAGGGATATTGGTGAGTAATGGTTTCCATCCAACAAAATTAAGAGTACCAAACTTTAAGATATGAACCTCACCCCTATAATCCTTTACCCAACACTCCAAAAAATAATCATTTCCTCTTCCATGCGCCCATATTGAAAGGGCCTTGGCCTTGCCTGGTAACTGTAATGCCCTTTCCTGAATCTGTTTCCCAGTTCTCGGATCATAGGTTGTAACCTTTTCTGAGGGATCATCCCATTTCACCTCTAATGGGGGCAATACATGGATAGAATTATATCCTGGATATTTAAATCTGAAATGCATCCCTAAACAGCTTTTCTTATTCATACCCTTCTTATCAGCAGACCATCGTTCTGGTTTAAGTGCAGATGGAGATCCCTCCATATACTTTAACTTCAACTCTGTAACAGGATTCCGCTTAGGATTAGGGTTCTTTTTCGGAATTGACTCAACTATCCAATCATCACTCTTCTCGAAATCCTCAACAACAATAGCCTTTAACTGATTTGCACTAATATCAGGTGGAATGTTTGTTATTACTCTAGAATCAGCCTGCTTAGTATTATCAATCCACAACAGGATAAGAGATGAAAGACCAAATATTATTATGCCTGATATTAATTCCTTTTTCCCTTTCATACAAAAGCCCCCATTTTTAGCAAATTACTCTTCCCACAAATCACTTTTACCATGTATCCTTTATTGTAGTATCACCGGTAAACTCTGAAAGGTCGGTAATAATTCTAAAATTATCTAGATAAAAATAGAAGGTTCCTGGATTTTCATAACGATCACTTTCAACAAAAAATGAAACAAAATGCAGATTTTTATCCAGCATTGCATATTTAGCTGTTTGCGGCAGCCAGCCAGGCACTATGGTTGCTAATTCCCGCCAACCCCAAAAATCCAATCTCCCAACCTTAATTTTATGAACCCTTCCCCTAAAGTCTCTTAATTTAATATATAATGTATGCCTGAATTTCCTTCCTAAAGCCCAGACCCTCATCTCACGAGCCTTTCCTCTTATTATATACTCATTGGGTGGATAAACCTCTACTCGATCAAACCCCCTATCCATAAAATAAGATTTAACCCCTAAAACAAACTCATTTTTATGGGAAAGTCCATTATCATCAACAACTTCATTTGGAAACTCTACTACCTTACCCGTTTCATCAACGGGTCTCGGTTTCCCAGGTATCTTTCTAATCTTTGTATCACCAATTGGACAGGTAGAAAGAGCCCTCCAGTCTTCACATGTTTCAAAATCATTCATCCAGTCTTCAACCAATCCAGTTTTTTGTTTGGTTGGTTGAACTGCGCCCTGAGTTGTAGTGGCCTTTGAAGCCTGGGGTGCATCCTGTGCCTGTAATGGAATATTCACATCCCCTAATAAGAGGATCATTGCTCCAACAAAAAATAGGGAAATAAATTCTTTAACCTCCCTCTTCATATTGAACTCCTTTAAAAGTGATTTAAACCCTCAAAATTTTATATTTTATCATTTTTGTACAAAAATGTAAATATATTTGTTTATTCAAATCAAAAAATAAAATTTTCACATTCTTTTCAATATCAATTATTGAATATTTTTTGGAATATATGATTAAACCTCTTTCAATAATTACAATTGTATAAATTTAATTATAAAAGAATTCATTATTAAAAAGTTATCAATTACAGGGTACCTATTTTGTCTGTATCTAAATATATCAAACTAGTTGTTCAAAAGTTAATTTTTAAAAAACAGTCAAGGAAAACTTTAGAACATATATAATAGATCGGAAATAAAGGGAATGAAATTTAACATAAAAATTTACACTTAAAAAAATATTTTATTTTATATTTGGAGAATACTACTTTTTTTATTTCCTATTACTATTATAATACTACTAATTTATATTTTTAATTGTATACCTGATAATGTCAATGTCAAGCAATTATTAAATCTGATCATGCTAAGATTTAACGAATTAGGACATAAGCCATGAAATTTAATTTTTTCAAAAAAGTAATGGCTTTTCACTTTTATATTTACAATAAGATGGATTTTGATTTTCTTGATTTTGTCTTTAAGAATTGTATATGTATTAGCATCTAAAGCATGAAATTCTTGCTTTTTTTTGGCAGGAAAAAATTTTGTGATATTACTTTTTAACTATTTTTTAACTGAATTGGAGTCAATTCATGGAAAGGAGAAAAAAACTTCTTTTCCTTATTCATGGAGTACACATAAACCTGCTGTTTTAATATTTTCTTTATAAATACAGCAAGTTTTATATCACTCTTTACATCTTGTTATGTAATTTAAGAAAAATTAGCAAATTAATAATTGAGACTTATTTTTTATAATTTTGTCGAATATATTTATCAATATAATCTACTGAATTTTCAACTGCTTCAGTTGTTATTGTAAAACTATCCTTTCCCATAAGCTTTATCCCATAATGGTATTCACGGAAATAATCTTCACAGAGCTGCTTTATTCCTTTTTTAGCAGATCTTGATCTTTTCTGAATCATATCTATTGCATCCTTCTCAAATTCCAAAAAAATCCCATGCTCTAATAAAAATTCCCTTTGAAAATTATTTATACCATCAGTTAAAAGCATTTTTTGCAGGGATGTCTCAGGATTATTAACTACATCTTCATTTACCACTAACTGATTGATATCCGTTGATGGGAGTGCTTTTTCAAATTTAATTAATAACTTCTCAACAACGTTCAGGAGTCCCCTTGCCCCAGTTTTTTCATGATAGGCCAGCTTTGAAAAAAATTGTAGAGCATAATCTGTAAATTCCAGGTTTATATTATATGCCCTAAAATCCAGCTTTTTCCCAAGGACAACACTGCTATATTTATTTTTAAGTATTTTATATAATCCATCCTTATCAAGATCATTAAGAATAACTGTAAGGGGGAGCCTTCCAACAAATTCAGATTCAAAACCATATTCAATTAAATCAATGGTTTTAGTCTTTTTTAAAATATCCTGCTTATCTTCCCTGGAACTGGAGGCAGGTTCAAAACCAATAGACTGCAGATTCAGTCTTTTATTAATTATTTCATTCAATCCATTAAATGCCCCTGACACAATAAAGAGAATATTCCTTGTATTAATTTTTTTTCGAGAAACTTTCCCTGTTTTCTGCGCCTCCATTGCAGCTTCTACCTGAGAAGCAAGATCATGGGGAGTCTTTAAATCAACCTCAGATTCCTCCATTAGTTTTAATAGATTCCTTTGAACACCAGTCCTTGAAACATCTGGACCATAGAGATTGCCAGATGATGCTATCTTATCAATTTCATCAAGATATATTATTCCATATTCTGCTTTTGTAATATCTCCATCTGCCTCATGTACCAAATCTCTAACCAAATCCTCTACATCTCCTCCCACATAACCAGTCTCACTAAATTTTGTAGCATCAGCTTTGATAAAAGGAACGCCTATCTTTTTGGCTATAAGTTTTACAATATATGTCTTCCCAACACCAGTTGGACCAATAAGGAGCATATTGCTTTTGATATTCCCAATTATCCTCTGCTCTTCCGGTATTACTTCCTCCAGTTTCATTTTATTAAAATGAGTGCAAACCTTTGTAGCAATTATTTCTACTGCTTCTTCCTGGCCAACAACATAACTATTTAAATATCTTTCCATCTCTTCAGGCTTTATATTAAAATCTGCCTTTGATATCTTTACTTTTTTCCCTTTTTCTGAACCTACACTATCTGCATTCTGCTTTACATTTTCCTCGGGTTTTATTTTTATAATATCATCTAGTTCATTATTTGATTCAAATAATGGTTTTGCCATGGCTTTTAAAACCTCACTTATATTTATACTATTTCTTTTTAGAAAAAAGGACATCAAAGGACAATTAAAATTGCCGAAGGAGGGAATTGAACCCTCATGGGGATACCCCCGGCGGATTTTGAATCCGCTGCGTCTACCAATTTCACCACTTCGGCATTCAAAATTTTTACTTGACTAGTCGGGTAGGGGTATATCTGTGACCTCTATATACTTTCCTTTTGCTCTGGCAACAATCTTACCTATTTCATTCTCAATCTCAGCTCTATTTTCAATTATCTTTTTATTTTTTTTTACATGCCATCCCCGGATATATAGAGTCTCATGAATAAATGCTGGTTGGAGATATCTGACAAACAACTCACCGGTAAGAGTAACAATTTCCAGGTATTTATTAATGGTCATCATTGTCTCATCCAGTAATGCAGTAACAACACCTGCATGGATGATATTAGGAGGGCCCTCTAACCTTTGGTGTGCTACAAAAATACCATATGCAGTCCTTGTATCCTCATCAAATCTAAGTTTTAGCTTAAGCCCACATTCATTCTCTTCGCCACAGCCAAAGCATGTTTTATCCTCAAATTCTATCATAACTCCAAATTTAAATTACTTAATATATTTTGTCAATTATTTTTATACATAAGCACACCCTCCGAATAAATCTCTTTCCAGACTTCATTCCAATGAGGTGATAACTTCAAGGCGGTTATACAAATTATTTGATTATTACAGTAACACCTCGCCATATATAAAATAATTCACTCCAAAAGTTGACAAAAAAGAGTTATTTCCTATACTTCTTGTGTTATCCTATTATCTTCTTCTATAACATATATCAACAATTCTTTATCAATACTTAAAATGTATAATTTTCTTCAACACAAACTAACTTCAAGGCTTCTATTGAATCTACACTCCTGCATTCAGGTAAAGAATTTATAAAAAACCTACCATAATTCTTAATAAGAATTCTTGAATCAAGAACAGCGACTATTCCTTTATCTTCACTGCTTCTAATGAGCCGCCCAAACCCCTGCTTAAATTTTATTATGGCACTTGGAACCTGATAGCTATAAAATGGATTTAAACCCTCTTCTGTAAGCCTCTCAATCATAGCCTGAACAGGTGGAAAATCAGGGACACTAAATGGTAATCTCATAAGGATTAATCCTCTTAATAAATCACCAGGGAGATCTAATCCTTGCCAAAAGGAATGAGTTCCCATAAGGATAGAGCCATTATCATTTATATACTTTTCTATGGCTTCAGTGGTTGAATAATCACCTTGTGCATAAATAGATGAATCAATCAATTTCAAAAGCCTATTTTTAACATCATTCATCATTTTGTATGAAGTAAAAAGAAGCAGGCAATTCCCCCCTACTATTTTAATAATCTCATTTGATATCCGACTTGCCCTTTCAATATAAAAAGGATTTTTAGGCTCTCCTATCTCCTTACTCAAATAAAGAATAACCTGTTCTTTATAATTAAATGGAGAATTTAATAAAAGAGACTTGTAATCATGAACCCCTAACCTTTTAGCAGTAAACGAAAACTCATTTTTTATAGCCAGGGTGGCTGAAACATATAGACAGGTATCATAAAATGAGTTCACTTCATTAAGCATAATCTCTGATATATCAATGGGCCCCCCTTTTATATGAATATTGCCAAGCAACTCATATTCATTTCTCTCAATCCAATAAACAAAATTCGAATTCTGCATATTTACAGTGGCCTCAATGTTTTGAAGGCAATGAAACAATCTCCCTCTGATAATATCAAACTCTATTCGCCTGTTTTCCTCTTCTATCTCATCCTCAATAGCTACAAGTATCAGAAAAAACTCTTTTAGTGACTCTATCAGATCCTTACCAAAAGAAAGAGACCCAGCTAACCGTAGGGTATATTGATTAGGCCCGAACATACCCCTGAGTTTTTCAAAAAAAAAGCTTGCCTTTGTTTTAATCTCTTCAATCTTTTTTATAGCCCTCTTCCTGAGTAAAACCTTTGATATTCTTGAGATAATATTTGATTTCCTGTCTTTTTTATAAAACCTAGAAATTATATCCATTACTTGATTGTAATTAACATCAAATCCAAGCTGATCGGTTGCTATCCCCTCAATTGAATGTGCCTCATCAAAAATTACAACATCAAATTTTGGAAGATATGATTTACCCATCATTAAATTTGAAAAAAATAGATAATGATTCATAACCAATACAGTTGAATTTGTCCATTCCCTTCTGGCCTTCTGAAAAACACACATTGCGGAGAATGGACAATGAAAGTGATTACATGCCTCAGCATCCCTTGATATCTCCGTCCATATCCTTTTGGGAACTATTATATCAAAGTGAGTAAATATACTACCCATGCTAAAGCGCTCTTTTAATGCTTTCACTATTAAAACATCTTTTTTTAAAAAATTTCCTGCTGATAAAAGTAACTCAAACCTTTTTCTACAGGGATAATTAGAACTACCTAAAGCAATAGAATAGGAGAAATCCTTTTCTAAATAATTTGTTATAATCCTTTTCACAAGGGGAAGATCTTTATCAACAAGCTGTTTCTGAAGTGCTTTTGTTTCCGTAGTAATAGCTAACCTCTTGTTATTTGTAATACAAAAAAAAATTGCAGGGACTAAATAGGCCAGGGTCTTGCCAACCCCGGTTCCTGCTTCAACTAATCCATTATTCTGACAATATAGACTCTCAAGAATAAATTCAGCCATTTGAGATTGCTCATGCCTGATCTCAAATTTTTGGTGAATATTACTTAAAATTCCATTTTCCCCAAATATTTTATCCATAGTCATTTTCTCTTTTATAAACCTAACCCGGTAAAGTCAAAATCAAAAAAATTATTAATTGCCTTATATAATCTTCTGTAAGGACGTTATTATTTTGATCTTTTAGGGGTTAAACCCCTTTTTTATTATACACAATCAAGATTGTATACATATTTCTCAGTAATACCATTACTTAATTTCATTAAAAGAATCTACACTTTTAAAGAAAATACTTGATTATTCCAACAAAATTATTATATCATTAAAACTATTATTATTTATCAGGCTCTTAATTATGAAATTCTGCAAAAATCGACATTCACTGATGTCACCGGTTACGAGGGAGAATCCACTTACAGATTTCCTTTGATCTCGTCAGAACCTATAGTTCATTTCCCAATTTTATCAATGCCTACCCTTATAAAATTGGGCAAAAGTGAATGAGAAACAGTTTTGTGTCTAACTAAGCCAAGTTAGAATTTTTTGTAAATAATAATCATCGATGCTAATCAAAAAATTTCCTCTTCATTATTCAACAAATAATAAACAAAAAATCATGCTAATCTATACTTTCAGAATTTAATCTAACAGGAGTTTTTTTTTATGGATGAAACAATTTCTACAAATAGCAACCTTGGGAAAAGACTTAATAAAATCAAAAAACCAGAAACAAGATGTCTTTGGTTTCAAGGGAAAGAGATTCCTCTGGTCAGTAAAATAACAATTGGAAGAGATAGGAGTAATAGTCTTGTATTAGATGATAGAATGGTTTCACGCAACCATGCGCTGATTCAAAAGATTAAAGATGCTTATTTTGTAAGAGATCTAAACAGCTCAAATGGAACCTTTATTAACAACCTGCGGATTCCCAAAGATAAGTATTTTAAGCTTCAGAAAAATGATCTGATACGAATTGGAAAGGTTGAAATATCAATAATATGATTTATTTACTATAACACTGGTATTTTTAAAATTTTAATAACGATAAGTGTATAATTTGCTATCATAATTACATCAGTTAGATCAATTCACGGTATAGCATTCTTTTATCGACAATAAATGCATGAATTGAAAAGCATAATCATGCCATTGCTGTCATGGATCTTGTAGTTACAGAAATGCTTAAACGTGAATTACTCTAAAATATACAAAATTTACAATTAAATATTTTTGGATATTAACTTAACAAGTAATAAAAATAAACTCACTAAACAGGCAGACTCAATTTCTGACAGGGCCACTTTTTATAAAGAAGTAACTTTTTTTATTATTTCAGATGTAGAAAAACCCTTTATCAATGGCAATATTTTTATAATTCCACCATTTTCTTCCACAGCCTTTTTTTCAATAAGATCCCGGGCAAGATAGTCCCCCCCTTTCACATGAATATGAGATCTAATTCTACTCAAAAATTCTATTGGTGTATCTTCTGAAAAAATAACGCAATAATCAACAAAACCCAATGAGGCGATTACAGATGCCCTGCTAACCTCATTATTTACTGGCCTACCCTCTCCTTTCAATCTTCTTACTGAATTATCGCAATTTATTCCAACTATCAAAATATCTCCATAATTAGAAGCACATTGCAAATACTCAATATGACCCGAATGTAATATATCAAAACATCCATTGGTCGTTACAATGGTTAAATGATTTCTCCTTATGTCCAAACCCGTATTCTCAATCTCACTAATCCCAATAATCTTTTTTTTATAGTGTCTGACTCTCATCCATCTATCCACCGTGGTATAATCTTTAATTAAACGTCTATCTACTTACATGTGACATAGGCATAATAAGCACAATTATTATATAAGGGAACCCGCAAATAATCATAATTTTTGTAACTACTGAGCTATACTTCTGTTTTGTTAATAATTTTTCTAAAATGTCGGTTGTTTTGAATATTTATGAACATATTTTATTTATTTGCTTATTAAAAAGGGTTTCTGTTTTATACATTATTAGTTGTTTGTTATCCTATTTTCATATAGCTGAGTTGATACAAATTTAAGTAAAAATCTTGGTTGGTTTCTTCGGGAAAGGAAAAGCCTCATGCAGATGAACATTGGGAAATGATTAAATCACGATAACGGGTTATGATAACAATTCAACCATTCTTGCACTCTCTACAAATGATATATATCAGTAAAATTGCATATATTGTAGTAACAAATCTCAAGGGAATAGAGGCAAGATCTAAAACATAAACAAAGCATATTCCCTTTAATCATAAAACCTTCAAAGTGGGATATTTATCCACCAGCCCAAATACAAAGCAAAAAACACTGGATGCATATCTAAAATATCTAATCATAAAATCAAACAAAATGTTAGGCCATCTTTTTATAGCAACAACTGAGACTAATCCAGCCAGGCAGATTAAAATACTACCAATAGAAAGAAGAGTTAAAAGGATTAAATGTGGTAAAGTTATAATAACAATACCAACTAAAGAGAACCTTAAAATTGAAAGTCCTCTTGAATATCTAACCGGATAAGTAATTTCAAATTGAAGGGGATAATCTATATCTTTCCTGCCAGCAAAGAAAGGCAGATCTTCAACAACATCCATCGCATTTGCCCCTAATGAAAACATATAACGCAATGTATTTTCCTGAATTAAAATAAAATCATCTACAGAATCACCCGTTAAAATTATAACAATCCAATTTAACATGCTCAAAAAAAATGCCAGAATAAAATATATCAAAAAAACAATAAGATGGGGCAGTAAACATATAAGATAAAGCCCACTTAACCTCAAGAGCGCCCCTAAAGGAGAAAATTTTAAAGAATAATCAATAGAAAAATTTATGACACCAAGAGGAATCGTATCAGACAAATCTTCATCAATTCTTTCTATTTTTACCTCAGATCTCTCAAAATCCTGTATTTTTTCTATATCATGATCAAAACTATTCGTTGGTTCATCAAGAACATCCTCTATCACTCTTTCCTTGAATGAAATATCATCACCACTAATGAGAGGATTATCTGTTTCTGAAAGGTCTTTAAGTATTACTTCTCCATGGTCATTAACTTTTTTTTCTCCATCAAAAATATTATTGCTGATCTCTGTTGCTACTTCATAATCATCACGAATATCATTTTCAGTGGGCTCCTTCCCCTGTTTCTGTTGAAAATCTTCCCTTGAAGATACATCACTAAGGGAAAGACCTACATCATCAAGGGTTAACTTCTCATCATCCTCCATTCTCTCTCCCTCTTGCATCTCTTCTGCCTCATCTAATGCAATATCAAGAGAATCAAGATCCAATGTAATATCCATATCATCATCTGATTCAATTTTTTCCACTTCACCTTGATCTTCAATTTCAAGATCAGTCTCCCCTGAGTGAATTTCTTCTACTGTTTCAGAAACATCTCCAATGTCTTCACCCTCTTCAAATTGAAGATCAAGGGAATCAAGATCAATGGTGATGCTCTCATCCGTATCACCATTCTCTTTAGAAAAAACCTCATCAGTCCTTATGTCTTCTACGAATTGAGTATCTTTAGCTAAACTCTTCCCCTCACTTTCAGATGATGCTTTCACAGTATCTTCTACACTTAAAGATTCTTCCAGGTCAATTCCTGAAAGATCTATTTCCTCTTCAACAGGATGAAAATCATTTCCCGATAATTCACTCCCTTCATTAGCACTACCTTTTGTATCATTCAATTGTTGGAAATCATCTTTATATCCTGGGTCTATCATATCATCCAAAGGCAGATCATCCCCTACATCAGGGTCAACCTTCATCTTTGTTACTGCATTTTTATCTTTTCCAATAGACACTTCTTTAGAAGCAGGTTTCAGACTCTCTTCTTCAACTGGAAGACTAAGATCCTCAACTCCATCAGTTTGAGATATTTTCACATGATCCGCTTCTGTTAAATCCAACCCTGCTTCCTCTGCTGTCAGATTTATATCCTCTCCCTCTTCCAACTGGGGGACTCCTTCCCCCTCTATTTCCCCAATGTCCAACCCTGCTTCCTCTGCTGTCAGATTTATATCCTCTCCCTCTTCCAACTGGGGGACTCCTTCCCCCTCTATTCCTTCATTCATTATTTTGGATTCCTCATTAGAAATCCCCTCAGGCTGATCTTCTTTAACTGTAGAGGGAGACGGAGGCAATAATGCCTCCTTTTTTTGTTTATTATCTATAATAACCTCAAATTTACAATTAGGGCAGATAAAAGCAAATTTTTTGTTTTCAACCTTCTCCTCATCCACACGATATCTGGAATTACAATTTGAGCAACTGACTACCATCTAATTCTCCTGATAGCTTATCTTGCTAAAAAATATTTTTCATTAATGTTTTGCTGAATTATCAAAAATGCAATCGGTAAAAATATGACCATAAACCATTTCATATTTCTTCCATTTAATTCTTCTGATTTTTGTATATACCTTAAATTAATATACAAGAACCAGATCCCCAGGGTTAAAATACTAAGCAATATATTAGAAACGGGACTTTCATCAAAAATTTTACTAACCCTTGATAACCACCAAAAATAATAAAGCCCACATGTTAATATCATTAACATTAAAAGGACTACTAGATTATTTTCAGGAATATACTCTATCTTCATAGACTCCTTCTTGAAA
>Ga0209345_10004264_pt1 | contig 13953 bp, 11 predicted proteins | sample Cruoilmetagenom7_FD_187294 | JGI IMG/M metagenome (GOLD analysis project Ga0209345, IMG submission 187294) | Oil polluted marine microbial communities from Coal Oil Point, Santa Barbara, California, USA - Sample 7 (SPAdes) (version 2) | ecosystem: Environmental > Aquatic > Marine > Oil seeps ... | reverse complement strand
AATTCCTTGAGAGATTTTTAGGTCACCTTGGTAATCACTTGAAGCAACCCAAAGACGAAGAATCTCACTTCCGTACTCTTTTAAAACCTTATCAGGAGCGATAACATTACCCTTAGACTTAGACATCTTTTCGCCCTTGTCATCAACAGTAAATCCATGAGTTAATACACCTTTATATGGTGCTTTATGCTCAACTGCACATGATAAAAATAAAGATGATTGGAACCAACCACGATGTTGGTCGGAACCCTCTACATATAAATCAGCTTGATATTTTCCAGCGTCATAGTTTCTTGATTTTAAAACAGAGTTCCAAGTTGAACCAGAGTCAAACCATACATCTAAAATGTCAGTTACTTTTTCAACTTCATCAGCAGAATAACCAGCACCTGGATATAGTAAATCTTTAGTATCCATTGAGTACCAAGCATCACTACCTTGCATCTCAAAAATCATAGCTGTATAGTTTAGAACTTTTTCATCTAAAATAACTTCACCAGTAGCTTTTACTCTGAAAAATGCGATAGGAACACCCCAATCACGTTGGCGAGATATACACCAATCAGGTCTATTTTCTACCATAGAGTTAAGTCTATTTCTTCCAGTCTCAGGAACAAAAAGAGTTTTTTCTACTTCACTTAAAGCGATGTTTCTAAGAGTTCTATCTTCACCCTCTGGTTTCTCATCAACAGAGATAAACCATTGTTTTGTTGCTCTAAAGATTAGTGGAGTATGACTTCTCCAACAGTGTGGGTATGAGTGTGTAAATTTAGTATCATAAAGCAGTGCTTCACCTAAAAGTTCTAAGATTCTGTCATTACATTTGAAGATGAGTTTACCTACAAATTCTTCTGGATTTGGAAGAAGTTTTTGCTTAACTACAGTCTCATCAAAACATCCAGTCTCATCAACTGGCATAACAACCTCTAAATCATACTTTAGTCCAACAAGGTAATCATCTTCACCATGTCCAGGAGCAGTATGAACACCACCAGTACCACTATCCATAAGTACATGGTCACCTAAAACAACTTTTGAAGTTCTTTGGTTTAATGGATTTATTGCCACTTGGTTTTCAAAAAGCTTAGAATCAATATCTTGTGCAATATCACCTTTTACAACTTCTAGTTCTTTTAAAGACTCAAAAAGTGCTTTTGCTACGATATAACCATCAGTAGTAAGAACATACTTCTCTTCAGGATGTAAAGAGATACCAGTATTTGCAGGAAGAGTCCAAGGTGTAGTTGTCCAGATAACAAGAGCAGCCTTCTTACCAACTAAATCAGCTTTAGCTTTAGCTTCATCACTTAATTCAAACGCTACATAGATAGAGTGAGATTCTTTATCTTCATACTCAACTTCAGCTTCAGCAAGTGCAGTTCTCTCAGCCCATGACCAGTAAACAGGTTTACTTCTCTCAATTAGAAGACCTTTTTTAGCAACACTACAAAGAGTGCGGTAAATATTTGCTTCAAATTTATAATCCATAGTTACATAAGGATTTTCCCAATCAGCTAAAATACCAAGCTGTTTGAATTCACCTTTTTGGATATCTACAAATTTTGCGGCATGTGCACGACAAAGTTCTCTAACTTTTGCAACATCAAGTTCTTCTTTTTTCTTTTTTCCACCAAGTTTTTTTTCAACTTGTTGCTCGATTGGAAGACCATGACAATCCCAACCTGGAGTAAAACGAACAGATTTTCCATCAAAGTAGTTATGTTTAACTATGATATCTTTTAAAACCTTGTTAAGTGCGTGACCGATGTGAATGTTACCATTTGCATATGGAGGTCCATCATGAAGAGTAAAGCTAGGTGCATCTTTGCGGTTAGCTTTCATCTTTTCATAGACTTTGTTTTCATCCCAAGAAGCATAACGCTTTGGTTCGTTGTTTATTAGATTGCCTCTCATGGCAAAGTTTGTAGTTGGTAAAAGTAGTGTGTCTTTGTAGTCCATCTGTACCTCAAAATTATATAAAAAGTTTTGCATTATATCTCTAGTGTGTTTAAAACCATCTTTAAAGTGATATAATACCTCTGAAATATTTGCTTAAAAAGGCTGGACACTACATGAAACTGCATCTTTTGTTTATAGGTAACAAATTTATATATAACAGTTCTTTAAAAGAGTATGTTATTAGAAAAGTTGAGCAAAAATGTGATTTTATTAGCTCAATAGTACATTTTAAAGAGAGTGATAACTCTTTGTTTTTATATCTTGAAAAAGAACTAAATACACAAAATAAGATAGTTATAGTAACTACTAAAACTAATTTTTCAACAGTTGGAAAACTAATCTCTACAGTTACAAGTGACAATCAAATACTAAAAGAGAATATGCTAATTCCATCTAATTGTTCCATATATGAAGATGGTAGTTATCTTTTGGAGTATAAAGATGCAATAACTAATGTTATCTCTATGGATGAGATGAAAAAAATGCCTGAGATTTTAATAAATAACCAAACAAGTAAAGCAACAATAAATATATTTGATGAAGAACAAGATAATGCACTCGCTCTTTTAAATCCAATAGCTCAAACCCATGATGTACATTTAGAAGTTATAAAAGTAATTAGTGGGTGGTTAAGGATTGATATTAAAAGTAAAAAATATGGAAATATATCAAACTTTATAGACTCATCTAAACAGCTATTTCCAAATAAGCTTATCAGTTCATCAAATGTAATCGCACATATTATAGATACACTATCAAAAAACCAAAAGAAAGTTAGTTTTGCAGAGAGTTGTACAGGTGGATTACTAAGTTACTATTTTACTTCACATAACGGAGCATCTAAAATCTTAGATGGCTCACTCATCACATACTCAAATGATTTAAAAGATAATTGGTTAGCAGTTGAGCATAATATCCTAGAGGAATATGGTGCTGTTAGCAATGAAGTTGTAGAGCAAATGAGTGAGGGAGCAATAAATGTCAGTAATGCAGATTATTCTCTTTCTGTAAGTGGGATAGCTGGTGATACAGGGGGAACTGATTTAAAACCAGTTGGAACTGTACATATTGGTGTTAGGAGTAAATCTACACATAAAGAGATACAACTAAACCTAAAAGGCGACAGAAACTATATACAGCAACAGAGCGTTCTTTTTGCTATAAAAATGTTGGTAACAATAGATAAAGAGATATTTTTTTAAATTTAAGCAAAAATATCTTGACAATTAAAAGCTATTTGTCTATAATTTCGACCTCTTAAACATTTGGAGAAAATGTCTTGTTAGCTCAGCTGGTAGAGCACGTCACTTTTAATGATGTGGCCGATGGTTCGAATCCATCACAGGACACCATTTACAAAACTAAAAAGCACTTATGCGGTGGTAGTTCAGCTGGTTAGAATACCTGCCTGTCACGCAGGGGGTCGCGAGTTCGAATCTCGTCCACCGCGCCACTGTTTTTTAGTTAACAAAATGGGCGTTTAGCTCAGTTGGTAGAGCGCTACCCTTACAAGGTAGATGTCACAAGTTCGAGTCTTGTAATGCCCACCATTTTTAAAATATATGCACGAAAATTGAAACTCACATACTTTTAGTATGCTTCGCTTCAACTTTAGAACATCTATTTCAAAAACAAGTTTTTTAACAACCTTTCGTTAATGAAAGAAAGTGACCCTTTCGTCTAGTGGCCAAGGACACTATCACTTCATGGTAGTAACAGAGGTTCAAATCCTTTAGGGGTCGCCATAATTTTGGTGTTTAGATTAATTTCTAAAATTTGTGATTTTTTCTTTAATCTAGGAAAGAGTGAATGAGGTATACGATTAAGTATCCGAATGAACGAATGACGACGAGTAAAGTAAAAAGCATTATTTTAGGGCGTTTAGCTCAGTTGGTAGAGCGCTACCCTTACAAGGTAGATGTCACAAGTTCGAGTCTTGTAATGCCCACCATTTAGTGACAAGTTTTACTTTTGTAAAACACTTTTTTATACAACATAGGTGCGGTGGTAGTTCAGCTGGTTAGAATACCTGCCTGTCACGCAGGGGGTCGCGAGTTCGAATCTCGTCCACCGCGCCACTCTATTTTTTAAAAATCATTTAACAAAAAAATCAAATAAACTTTTTAAACTTTAACAACACTATTTTTGATAAACTTATTTCATATATTCGAAAAGGATAAGTTATGTCTAAAAAATATATATGCACACTTTGTGATTGGGTTTATGATCCAAAAATTGGTGACCCTGATGGCTCTATTGAACCTGGAACAGCTTTTGAAGATATTGATGAGGATTGGGTATGTCCTGATTGTGGAGCGACTAAAGATGACTTTGAAGAGTATGAAGAAGAGTAGATAGAAAAACTTTTTCTACCACTTCTTTATATATTAATATAATAAAAAATACTATAATGAGTATATGTAAAAATTTAATATAAATGGATATACATGAAAATATTATATTTAATTATTTATTTTGGGCTTTTTTCATTGATATTAGCAAACGAAGTTGCTTTTGTTAAAAAATCGAAGGGTGATGCTTTTATACTGCGAGATACAAAAGAATTTGCAATAAATATTGGAACAAAGGTTTTTGAAAAAGACACTATTATTACCAAATCTAAAAGTTCTGTGGGTTTGATTTTTAAAGATAATACACGTATATCTATCGGATATAATAGTCGCTTTGAAATAGAAAAATATCTATTTGAACCTGAAAAAAATAAAGAGGCTTTCGTTACAAATCTAACCAAAGGTAGTATGGAATGTATAACAGGATTAATTTCAAAAGTTAACCCAAAAGCATTTAAAATAAAAACAAAAACTGCAACCATGGGAATCCGTGGAACACATTTTATTATTAAAGTCGATTAAGGTGTATATCATGAAACAATTTTTATTTATTATTGGATTAATGGCTGTGTTTATTTTTAATGGATGTTCCAATAAAGTTGAAGTTTTGTTGCTACCTGAGAAAGATGGTAGTGTTGGTAAAATTATCGTAATTCAAAACTCTAAAGAGATTATATTAGATAAGCCTTGGCAGAGAGTTAATACTGCTAATCTAGATAAGATAGAACTGATATCTAAAGAGTCTGTAGAATCGGACTTTGGTTCACTTCTTGATGCAATGCCTAAAGATGTAAAAAATTATAGATTTTATTTTAAGTTTGGTTCTTCTGATATGGTAGATAAATCTGCTGGAAAGTTTAATGAAATTGTTAAGCATATAAAGGATAATGGTATATTGCGTATTGATGTTATCGGCTATACTGATAGAGCTGGAGATGATGCATATAATAAAAAGCTTTCCATGTTTCGCGCAAAAAAGATTGTTAATATGTTAAAAGCAAAAGGTGTGGATGAAAAGATTATCTCACTTGAATATTATGGTGAAGCAAATCCGGTAGTACAAACTGCCGATGGTGTTCCAAGAAAAGTCAATAGAAGGGTAGAAGTAACTTTAAAATAAACTCTAATCAAGTTTATAGAAAGCTTTTTGTACCACTTCTATCATACATATCTTTATATCTAAAAGTAATCAAATTCTGCATAATTGCAAATAAAACCATAAAGTTTAAAAAGCTACTTCCTCCATAACTAAACATAGGTAGAGGGACACCAACAACTGGGGCATAACCAATAGTCATTGATATATTTACACCCATATATATAAATATCATAAATGAGATAGATATAGTTACAACTTTTATGTAGTAATCAGTGTTAAACACACTAAGACTAAGCAGATGTAGAATTAACATCACATAAACAAGTATAATTCCTAAAGCCCCTAAAAATCCACTTCTCTCAACAATAAATGCAAAAATAAAATCACTTGTTGCAATTGGAAGAAACTTCATTTGTGTTTGGGTAGCTTCATCTTTAGATTTTCCAGTAAGTCCACCTGAACCAATAGCAATAATAGACTGCTGAACATGGTATGATGGTTTTTCACTTAAAAAATCTTTGATTCTAACCTTTTGGTAATCATGAAGTAGATACTCATAAGCTATAGGGGAAAAAAGTAATACTGTTCCAATAATAGTAGCCCATATCTTCCAATAAACACCAATGAAAAATAAAACACCATAACCAATAAGAAGTAAAACAAGAGCTGTACCTAAATCCGGTTCTTTTGCAATTAGAATAAATGGTAAAAGTATGTAAAAACTTAGCTTGAGAAAATCTTTTATCCTGTATCCATTTACGTCAGGTGGATTTTTATGTATTAGATAAGCAAGCATAAGTATAAGTGCTGGTTTTACAAACTCTGATGGTTGAATAGTTGCATTTATAAAAGGTATCTCTATCCATCTTTGAGCACCAAGTCTGGCATGACCAAAAAACTCAACTGCAACAAGTAGAGCAATATTTACCCAATAAACCAATGGAATTAACCAACTCATACGTCTAATAGGCAATAAAAATACAAATAAAAATACTAAAATAGAGATAGCTATGTAAGTAGTTTGCTTTTGTGCTAAAGCTGGAACAACTTCACCGATGAGCCAATGTGAAGTTAAGACTAATGGGATTATTAAAATAATGGAAAAAAAATCAAATTGTGCTAAAATACGTTTATCAAATCTCCACAAAGTTTCTAACTCCAAAAATATTTTTAGAAATTGTATCATAAAGGTTAATAATGAATGAAGTAAAAAGCTATATCTGTGAAAATGCGCAAAGATTAGACACATTTTTAGCCTCTCAAATAGGTCAAACTCGTTCTCAAATATCACACTTAATAAAAAAAGAATGTGTATTTGTAGATGAAAAAAAAGTAACTCGTCCAGGGGTTAAATTAAAAAAAGAACAAACAATAAGAGTTGAATTTCCACATGCCAAAAAAGAAGCAGCCTTGGATGTTGATTTTGACGTTGAGGTTTTATATGAGGATGATGATGTTTTAGTTATCAACAAACCTAGTGGTGTAACTGTTCATCCAGCCCCAAGTGTAAAAGAAGCAACTTTAGTTGACTGGTTAAAGTATAAAGGTATTAGACTCTCAACTATTAGTGGTGAAGAAAGACATGGAATAGTTCATAGACTTGATAAAGGTACTAGTGGAACTATGGTTGTTGCTAAAAATAATGAAGCACATGAGTTTTTATCCGAGCAACTTCAAGATAAAAGCATGGGTAGATATTATATAGCAGTGGTTAATCCAGCTCTTAAAGAGAATATAACAACAATTGAAAAAAATATTGGAAGAAGTCAACATAACCGTTTAAAAATGGCATGTGTAGAAACTGGAAAATATGCAAAAACTCAATTTAGCACACTTCTTCCATCTGAGGATGAAAGCACACAATTAATAGCTTGTAAACTCTTTACTGGAAGAACACATCAGATACGTGTACACCTTGAATCTATTAACAGACATATACTTGGAGATCACATATATGCAATCGCTCCAAAACAGGAAAAATCGGAACGAGTTTTGCTTCATGCGTACATAATATATTTTATTCATCCAAGGACAAAAGAGAAAGTGTCTTTTGTTGCAAATTTTGATGAAATGATGAAAGATTATATAGATAAAAAATTTAATTCGGAGCAGATAAATGAAGTTATGGACACTAACTACATTCTTAACAGTTTTAACGCTGACATTTAGTGGTTGTATAGGTACAACACCAAAACCAAAAGATTCAGATGTTGTTGATTCGACATTACCAATTATAAAACTAACTAAAAATGGTGTTTTTTCAGATATGACAGCAGTTGGTTTTGAGTGGAATTCTATTAAAGATGCAAGAGTTAAAGGTATCTACGTTTATAAACAAACATTAGGTAAAGAAGCAACTGAACATAAATATCATGACACTATAAAAAGTCGTTTTGTAACTCATTATGTTGATAGTGATGTAGAACCACAAACTCAGTATAGTTATTATTTCAAAACATTTTCTAAAGATAATGAGTCAGGACCAAGTCAAGAAACAATTGTTGATACCCTTCCTATTTTAGATTCTGTTTCATGGATTCATGTTGTTCAAAATATGCCAAAAAGTGCAAAAATAATTTGGCGACCACATTCAAATCAAATAGTAAAGTCATATATATTAGAGAGAAAAACACTTGCTGAAGATAAGTGGGATAAGCTAGCAACGATTAAAGGGAGACTTAATGCTGAGTATATTGACTCAGAATTAAAAGATAACCATGTATATAAATATAGAATAAAAGTTGAGACATATAACGGTATCACTTCTAATCCAAGTTCAGAAGTAAAAGTTGTAACAAAAGCATTGCCAAAACACTTAGAAGATATAATTGCATCAAAAAATTTACCTAAGAAAATTCAACTAACTTGGTTAGAAACTAAAAAAGTTGATTTTATGCATTACAATGTTTATAGATCTGAAAATATTGATGGAAGTTATGACCTTATAACTTCAACAAAAGCAAATGAGTATATTGATGATATAGAAGAAGATGGAAAGAACTACTTTTATAGAGTTAGTGTTGTTGATAAAGATGAACTTGAAAGTAATCATAACGAAAAATCTGTTCATGGTAAAACTCTTCCAAAACCTGTAACACCATCTTTAGTTGGTGCAAAAATGGTTGGAGATAACTTAGAAATAAGTTGGAGTACTACAGATGAAAGAGTTAAGAGTCACATAGTAACCAAAAGAGTAAAAAAAGGTTGGTTTGCTAGTGCTGGTGAAGAATTTGTTGATATTAAAGGTAATACTTTTGTTGATACTGCAATTGAGCCAAAATCTACATATTTTTATACAGTTTATGGTGTAGATCAATTTTCTATAAAATCAGAGCCAAGTATTGAAGTTAAGTTTACAACTTCACAAAATCAAGGTAGAGTTATAGAAGTAAAAGAAAATAAACAACCTAGTGTTGATGTCACAAAAAAAGCAGTAGAGGAAGGAAGTCAAAATAATGTACAAGTTATGGATGACTTTGATATGAGCGTGAATTAATGCCACATCTTCATATAGATAAATTTAAAGCCATTGACTTTCCTGCAAGTGTTGATGGTGTTGATTTTAATTTTATAATTAAAAATGCAAATCATGACGATGAACTACTTATATCTACAACTATTGAAGATGATAAGTTTTTTTTACTTGTTAAAAATGATAAAAATAAAAATCTTTTAAAATCAGATAAACTTACAAGACCTGCATCAATATATAACGTACACAAAGCATTGTTGGCTTATGCAAAGTTAGCAAATTTAGAAGTTATATCTTCCAATGTTCCAGATAGTGAAAAAAATGTTCACTTACAAGAAGTTAGTGCTTTAAAAAATATAAGCTATTTTGCATCAGAATTTCCACATGCCAAAGATATACGTATAGAAGTTGGTTTTGGTTCAGGTCGTCATCTTCTTCATCAAGCTGCAAATAATCCTCAAATCCTCTTTGTAGGTATTGAGATTCACAGACCATCTATTGAACAAGTTCTAAAACAAGTTGCAATTCAAAACTTAGATAATTTACTGATACTTGATTATGATGCTAGACTTTTTATGGAGTTGGTACCATCAAATGTTGTAGATAAAATATATGTTCATTTTCCTGTTCCTTGGGATAAAAAGCCACATAGAAGAGTTATATCTACTAGTTTTATCCAAGAAGCTTCTAGAGTTTTACAAGTTGGTGGAAAGCTAGAGTTAAGAACTGACAGTGAAAACTACTATGCTTATTCTTATGAGACTTTTATCGCTTTTAATAAAACTACACTTCATATAAATAAAAATAAAGATATTGCAATTAGTTCTAAATATGAAGATAGATGGAAAAAGATGCAAAAGAATATCTATGATGTTACTATGATAAATGAAGAAGAATCAGCTACTTTATCTATAGAGGGAAGTTTTGAATTTTCATCAGTAGAACTTCCACATGCCAAGATATTAAAACTACATGCTACAACTCAAAAGTTTGAGGGTGGTTTTATACACTTTGAGAGAATTTACAAAGAAGATGATAGAATTATGCTTCGTATATCAATGGGAAGCTTTGATAGACCAGAACATTTATATGTAATTATAGAAGATAAAGCGGCAAGATACTATCCAAGTTTACCTCTAAAGTCAAAAAGTAATCTTACCTCACATAAATTTTTAGATGGAGTCCTAAATGGATAAAGTTATTGTTGCTAAAGACTTGTCTTTGTCATATTCAAATGATGAAACAATTATAAATAAGGCTAACTTCTCTGTTGATTCAGGAAGTTTTGTTTTTATAACAGGAGCAAGTGGTAGTGGAAAATCTACACTTCTTAAGTCTCTTTATGGAGCATTAAAACCACAACAAGGTAGTCTTATTGTTGGTGGTGTAGAGATTAATGGAGCATCAAAAACTAAACTAAATTTTTTAAGAAGACATATAGGGATAGTTTTTCAAGATTATAAACTTGTTAAAGAGTGGACTATAGAGAAAAATATCATGCTCCCACTTATTATAAATGGATATGAAAAAAATGTTACACAAAATCAAGTAGATTCTTTACTAAAGCATGTAAGATTAAAACATCAAGCTGGAAAATACCCACTTGAACTTAGTGGTGGAGAACAACAACGTGTTGCAATGGCTAGAGCACTGTCGCATAATCCGATATTAATTTTAGCAGATGAACCAACAGGTAACTTGGATGATTACTCTTCTGGACTTATTTGGAATTTATTAGAGGGTGCTAATACTCAGCTTAAAACAACAGTTATAGTTGTTACACACCATATTCCTGAGAGTATGGGTATTGATTATAAACATTTTCATATAGAATATGGGAGTATCCATGAAGTCAATTAAAAATCATCTCTCACTTATTGTAGCCCTAGTAAGCATACTTTTTTCTATTCAGGTTTTTACTATTGTTGAGCGTTCTATTGATGCATATAAAGAGAACCTAGCAAACAATTATTCTGTTGTTGTAGTCTCCCAAACTAAAATAGAAGAAAAAACAATAAAAGCACTTAACCCTCTTATCGCTGAAATATCAGAGTTAAATCCAGATAGTGTAATAAAAAGACTAAATACTAAAATGGATACAAAAAACTTAGAATTATTAAAAGTAACACTTCCAAAATTTTATAGATTAAAGTTAAGTCATTATCCAAATCCTGTAGAGGTAGATAAATTAACAAAAAATTTATTAAAACATAAGTCTGTAACTAAGGTTGAAAACTTTTCTCATAACCATGATTCTGTATATAAGTTACTACTTCTTTTCAAAGAAGTTATCTCTATTTTTGCTATAGCTATATTTGTTGTAACAATTTTACTAATTATAAAAGAACTTAGAATTTGGCAATATATGCATAATGATAGGATGAGTATAATGGGGCTTTTTGGTGCTCCAATCTGGTTAAGTTCAGCTGTATTGTTTAGATTAGCAATAGTTGATGCGATAGTTTCAAGCATATTGACATTTGTAGTATTTACATATCTTTCTACAAATGAATGGATACTGCAACAATTCAGTTATATAGGAATTGATGTTGTAATTTTTGATAATGTTGAAGATTTTTCAATTCTTTTTGGTGTAGCTATATTTTTATCTATATTGCTAGCATCATTAATAGTTTTAGGTCATAAAGAAGAGGTATGATACGTTTATTTATAGTTATACTTTTAACTTTTAATATCTCTTTTGCTAAAGATAATATTGATAAAAAAATAAAATCTACCAGTACAAGTATTAATTCATTTACTAAGAACCAAAGTTCTATAAATAAAAAAATGGCAAAAAATGCAAAAGAGATTTTAAAGCAAAAAAGTGAAATAAAAAAACAGCAAAAATTTTTAAAAGAATTGAAGTCGAAACTCTCAAGTAAAGAGAGCAGCTATAAAGAGAATAAAACTCAACTCAAAGAACTAGTAAAATATAATAAAAAACTAAAAAAAGAGCAAGATGCGATAGAGCAAGAGTTGGTATTTGTAATAGCTCAAAGTGTTTCTTTATCGGTTATTTTAGAAGAAGATTATGCAGTTGATGAAGAATCATTAATAGAGTTTGAAATACTTCAAAATATGCTAAAAGCTTCAAAGGAAAAAGCAAGAGAATTAAATGACAAGTACTATAGTAATTCAAAAGATATTAAAGTTTTAAATAAGCATACTAGCTCTTTAAAAAAATCTATTAAAAGTATAGATGGTAAAAGAAAAAAACTCATAAGTGTAAATAAAAAGACTAAAACAGCACTTAAAAAACTAGAAGTTGCAAAAACTAAATATAAAAAAGAGTTGAAAATACTACTTAAAAAACAAGATGAGCTTTCAAAAACTCTTGCACAATTAAACCTTATCAAAATAGATGAAGTTAAAAAAGCAAAAGAAGATAAAGATAGAAAGTCAGCTTTTGAAAATAGAGAAATAGTTGATAATAAAAACTTACCAAAAGTTAAAAAACATGGAAGTAGTTATCAAGCGATTAAAACTAAAAAATATAGAGGAGCAAAGACTATAGCTCCTCTTGATTCATATACAATATCTAAAAAATATGGGACATATACAGACCCTATTTATGGAATAAAAATCTTTAATGAATCAATATCTTTAAAGCCTAAAAAAGCTAATGCAAAAGTAAAAACAGTATTTAATGGAAAAGTTATTTATGCAGATAAAACAGCAGTTTTAGATAATATTGTTATTGTAGAACATAAAGATGGACTACATACAATTTATGCGAACTTATCTCAAATTTCTCCAAATATTAAAAAAGGTAAAAAGATTAAAAAAGGTTACTCTATAGGTCGTGTTAATGATGAACTTATCTTTGAAGTAACACAGAAGTCGTACCATATAAATCCAGTAAGGTTATTTAAATAACTTCAAAAGTGGATTTTAGATATAATTTCAAAAAATTTAAGTAGAGATGAATATGAATTTTATAGAAACTCGTGGTAATGATGGCACTAAACAAAAATCAGTAACTTTTTCAGAAGCTATTTTAAGTCCAATAGCTTCTTTTGGTGGGCTTTATGTACCCCATAAACTTCCAGAATTAGGTGAAGAATTTTTAAATAAACACCTAAACTCTTCATATAAAGAATTAGCATCAGATATGCTATCTCGTTTTGAGATAGATATTGAACAAAGTGTTATTGATGAAGCATTAGATTTGTATGATAAATTTGATGACGCTTCTAATCCAGTTCCAGTTGTAAAAGTTAAAGAAAACCTTTATGTAAGTGAACTTTACCACGGTCCTACTCGTGCTTTTAAAGATATGGCACTTCAGCCTTTTGGTAAGATATTATCATCAGTTGCACAAAAAAGAGAAGAGAACTATCTGATTTTAGCAGCTACAAGTGGAGATACTGGTCCAGCAGCCTTAGAGACTTTTAAAAATCAGAAAAACATTCAAGTTGTATGTATGTATCCTGCTAATGGAACAAGCGATGTTCAAAGACTTCAAATGGTTACAGAAGATGCTGATAACCTAAAAGTTATTGGTATAAAAGGTAACTTTGATGATGCACAATCTGCTCTTAAAAACCTTTTAGCATCTGAGAGTTTCAAAGATACATTAAAAGAAAAACATATCTCTTTATCTGCTGCAAACTCTGTAAATTTTGGAAGAATTATTTTTCAGATTGTTTATCATATTCATAACTATTTAGAATTAGTGAGACAAGATGCTATAGAGATAGGTGAGAGGGTATATTTAAATGTTCCAAGTGGAAACTTTGGAAATGTTCTTGGTGGCTTTTATGCCGAGATAATGGGACTCCCTGTTGAGAAGTTAGTTATCTCTTCAAATGAAAACAACATCTTAACTCGTCTTATTCAAACAGGAATTTATGATATAAGAGATGGTGACTTAAAACTTACAACTTCACCAGCTATGGATATTTTAAAATCATCAAATGTTGAAAGAGTTCTTTATAGTCTTTATGGGGCTGATAGAACTAGAGAATTGATGTCTGATTTGGATAAAAACAACATCTATACTTTAACAGCAGATGAGCTTAGTAAACTTCAAGAGATTTTTATAGCTGATTATTGTTCCGATAATGAGG
>Ga0209345_10004263_pt1 | contig 13958 bp, 10 predicted proteins | sample Cruoilmetagenom7_FD_187294 | JGI IMG/M metagenome (GOLD analysis project Ga0209345, IMG submission 187294) | Oil polluted marine microbial communities from Coal Oil Point, Santa Barbara, California, USA - Sample 7 (SPAdes) (version 2) | ecosystem: Environmental > Aquatic > Marine > Oil seeps ... | reverse complement strand
GATGGCGATGGCTCCAAACATAAATGGTTCATGAAACACATCAGGTTGATGCCTTACGGAAACGTGAGAGATGGCTCCGGTACCCTCCAGGCAAATCATTCCGGCACCCATTCCCCCCATGGGAAAGGCCACCCTGTTGAGGCGGTCTCCCGAATAAATTGTATTGAATTCGATAGCAGTTGGGGCCATTTGATTCTCCCTGCATCCGGAGAACAGGGACAGAAAAAGCACACAGCAAAACAAGTGGAAACCTTTCATGAGTTGAGGATTTGACAAACAAGTTAAGCAATTTGGGCCGAAGAATCCATCCTCAAATCTTAAGGGGGATACAGTCATGGTTATGTGAAATTTTTCCTGGAGCACATCCCTGTAGTTTATGGAAAATGTAAAAAGTTACGACAGGCAGGTAGGGTAGTCCCGGTATAACGCGGTATAGAGTTAAACATCTAATTATATAGATATATAAATATAAAATTTGAAATAATGAGAACTATTAATTACAAATTGTCCCTGGGGGCGATCATGGCCCTTTTTTTGTTGCTTTTGACCACACAATGTACGGAATCCGCCGGGCTGAGTGAAGAACTGATATCAGGGGATGAAAAGCACCAATTGGCTACAGCGGCAGGCGAGCTCACAGATAGCGAGATTGAAGGAATCAGGTTTATGAGGGAGGAGGAGAAGTTGGCCCGGGATGTTTATGAGTATCTCTATGAGTTCTATCCACTAAGGCCATTTGGGAACATCGCTTCAAGTGAACAGGCCCATATGGATGCCATCGAATATTTGATCTCTACCTATCAAATTGAAGATCCGGTAGGAGAGAATCCCCGGGGAGTGTTTCAGAATGAAGACTTGCAGGAGCTTTACCATAAGCTCATTGAGCAGGGCAGCACATCCAGGGAGGAGGCGCTGAAAGTTGCCGCCCTGATAGAAGAGGTAGATATTATTGATCTGCAGAATGAATTGGATTCCATCGCACAGAATGAAGATGTAGTCAGGGTATTCACCAACTTACTAGCTGCTTCGGAAAAACATTTAAGAGCATTTACCAGGGTGCTGGCCACCTATGGAGTGGTTTATACCCCGGTCAAACTAAGCCAGGAGGAATTTGACCGGATTATAGCCGGATAAGCAGAAAAATCTAGTCCAATTGCTCCTCTTGATAAATGTCAGAGAAGTCCCTGATCATTTTAGATGATCTTCTGCCCTGAAAAAATCCCAATATGACAATCACGGCCAGCACAATGAGTACAATCTTCATGGAGGACTCTTTCCCTTTCAGGGCCTGAATAACGGCAGAGTATAGCAGGTAGAGGCCATATAGATTGATGATCACACCGACCACACCGCCAAGGGTAAAATTGATCGCATAGAAAAATGCAAGAAGAGCACTGATGGGATAAACCACCATTAATGAGGCAGAAACCCTTACGTTGGCTTCAAAGTCGGTATTGCCTCCGCAGATAGCTGAGATCACAAGGGTGATGATCCCCCCAATAAACACCCCAATAACCGCTCCTATGATTGACCAGATGAGGGCCATAATTCCTACCGCACCACCCAAGGCCCCGATACCCATGGCAGAGAATCCTAGAATACTCCATAACAGAGAGAAGAGTCCTGCCAGGGTTCCATAGATGGCTGCCTTGATAATTGGTTCGACAAATCCCCCGGTGAGGGGCATCGACGCAAAATATTCCTTTGGATTCAAAAGTGTTTCCTTGGAATCTTTTAAAATCTTGTTAAAATCAATTTTTTCGTTGCTCATGATACAAGGTTTAAATGGAAGACATAAATTACGAAGATTGCCAAGTATATGCAAACCTTATTTAACGACAGGAAGAATGACTTTAAAGGTGGTCCCTTTTCCCTCTTCAGAATCCACGACAATCTGTCCCCCATGATTGCTGATAATCTGGCGGGAGAGGCTTAACCCGATACCGGAACCTTCGGGTTTGGTGGAATAAAATGGAACAAAGATCTTTTCCAGAACATCGAGCGGAATGGCAGGTCCGCTGTTATAAATCTCAATGGACAGGTGGTGGAGAACCCTTTTTACTGAGATCCTGATTTCAGGATCTTTCACACCCTCCATGGCCTCGGTAGCATTCTTTATGAGGTTAATCAAAACCTGCTTTAATTGTGCATCGTCTGCCATGATATTGAGCTTATCTGGTCCGGGAAGAATGGAACAAGCGATGCCTTTTCTCTGACATGTTGGTTCATACAAGCCCCTTAGTTCCTCAATCATGGAGGTTATTTGCACCTCTTCTTTAACCGGCAATGGAAGACGGGATAATTGCCTGTAGCTTCCGATAAACTCGGTTAATGCACGGTTTCTGTCGGAAATGGTTCTGAGCGCCATATAGAGATTGTCGATGGTCTTTTGGGAGAGCTTGGAAACATCTTTGGATTTACCCTGATCCTCCAGTAACATGAGCCCTGTTTCTGTAAGAGATGAGAGGGGTGTCAGGCTGTTCATTATTTCGTGAGCCATAATACGGCTGATGGTTTGCCAAGACTCCATCTCCTTTTGTTCAATCTCGGGCTCGATGTCCTGGAAGGTGATAATTTTTATTGCTGCTCCCCCAATTTTGACTGTATTCAGAAGGACCAACAGCTGTTTTCCGGTGGGAGTATTGCTTAGCCGTATCATTTGTCGGCCTGAATCGCCCATGGATTCAACTGTCCGGGTAAATCGAGGAGCACTCTTTCTGATGTCATCCCAGGAAGGCTTTATGGTATTATACAGCTCCAGAGTGTTCAAAGCGATCGGATTTATCATTTCAGGCTCATGTCCCTCATTAAGGGTTATAACCCCTGTGTGAATGTGTTCCAGGATTTCTCGCAGGTACTGGTACTGTGTTTCTTTTTCAATCTTTGCCGCGGCGATGGCCCTGATGATCTCCTGGGCCGAATCGGCCAGGCCTTCAAATCCAAGTCCAGCCGCTTTGTTCCGGATGGTCTTGTTGAAGTCGTCAAAGCGTATGGAGTCAAGCAGAGATTCCACGATCTTATTTGTCCGTGCGATGGTGTGAAACAATTCCAGGATCATCAGAAGCAGGAGCAGGGAAACGCCAATTACTGTGAAAAGCCGGGCCTGTTTTCCAATAAACAGTGTCAGCGCCAGCATGGCTATAAAAATAAGGATCAGGCGCAGGGAGATCCTTAGAATATATTTATTGAACACCATATTTTTTCATCCTCCTGTATAGTGCATTCCTGTCTATGCCGAGATCAGCAGCAGCCCGGGTTACATTTCCTTTGTTTGTAATCAGCGCTTTTTGAATCAATAGCTTTTCATTCTCCTCAATATTCATGCTGACCCTGACTGCACCTGATCCACTTCTGGGGCCAAGCTGATCAAATCGGACCTGCTTTTCGTCACTCATGATCACCGCCCTGACAAGGGTGTTTTGCAACTCGCGTACATTCCCCGGCCAATGGTATTGTTGGAGGTGTTTCATACTCCTTTTGCCAATTTCAAGTCCCTGCTTCCCGTACTTGCGACAGGCCTCATTTAAAAAATACCCGGCAAGCAAAGGGATATCTTCTAAACGTTCTCTCAGGGGTGGAATTTGTAATTCGATGGTATTCAGGCGATACAGCAGATCGCGGCGAAAGGATCCCTCCTCCACCATCTGGTGAACTGGCTGGTTGGTTGCTGAGATCAGCCGGATGTCGATGGGGATATCTGTATGGGCACCAATTCGCCTAATGGTCCTCTGCTCAAGCACGGTGAGCAGTTTGGTTTGCATGGTCACCGGCAGGTTGCCAATTTCGTCCAGAAACAGGGTTCCTTCTTCTGCAAGCTCAAACCTTCCTGGCTTGTCCAGGATGGCGCCGGTAAAAGATCCTTTCTGATGACCGAACAATTCAGATTCGAACAGGGTCTCGGGGATGGCGCCCATATCTACTCCAATAAACATGCCTTTCGCTCGGTCTGACAACCTGTGTATGCTGCGGGCTACCATCTCCTTGCCGGTACCGTTCTCTCCTAGGATAAGGATGGTGGCATCGGTGGGAGCAACAATCCGGATATTCTCCTTAAGCTTTTCCATGACATCCGAGGATCCGAGGATCTGCATAAAAGGCAAATCATCGTCCTCTCCCAGGGTTCTGGCTACATTCCTGTATTTCTCTTTTTCCTGTCGTGTCTGTTTTAGCTTTAAAGCTGATAAAATGGAGGCATGCAGTTTCGCATTCTGCCAGGGTTTCAATATGAAATCAAAAGCACCTGCCCTGATTCCTTTCACCGCCAGTTCCACATCCCCGAATGCGGTCATCAGGATCACAACGGAATGCTTGTCCTGCTCTTTGATAGTTTCCAGCCATCTGATTCCTTCCGCTCCCTCAGTCTTTCCCCGCTGGAAGTTCATATCCAGCAGGATCACATCATAGTGCTCCTTCTCGATCTGAGCTTCAATTTTCACCGGGTCAGAGAGGACGCTTACATCAAATTCAAGCTGTTCCAGAAACATGCGTGCCGTGAGCAGTACATCGTGATCGTCATCAATGATCAATATTTTCGGAGGAGTCATATGCAATGAGTGCGTTTACGAATGTATGGATTTCCAGCAAGTCATACAAACTGCAGCAATAACGAACGGTCTATTGCATTAAAAACGAGCATTATTCCCCGTAATGTATTGCTAGAAATATCAATAAAGCACACATAATAAGCAAGATAAGTAATATGGCACATCTATTGCAAATATCATAAAAAACTAGTACAATGGTAAAGCATTACTTTAAAGTTACTTTCCGTCATATCAGTAAGCACCTGCTGATCTCTATTTTAAATATCAGCGGCCTTGCAATCGGCATTGGGTGTTTTGTACTGATCATGCTTTATGTAAATCATGAGTTGAATTACGACCGGTACAATGAACACTTTGACGACATTTACCGGATCAGAGTGGATGCCCAGATAGGAAGTACGGTGATACAGCAATTAGGAACCCCTGCTCCTCTGCCAGCAGCCATGTATGACGAATACCCCGAGGTCAAGGCCATTACGCGGATTGGATCCTGGGGACAGTCAGTGACTGTTGATGAGCGGGTCTATAATGAGGAATATGCTGTTTATGTGGATTCTACCTTTACAGAGATTTTCACTTTAAATTTTCTGGAAGGCGCTCAAGAGAAGCAGCTGAACGAACCTAATCAAGTACTCATAGACCAGACTACGGCCCGGAAATATTTTGGGGAGGAGCCTGCCCTGGGACAGGTCATCTTACTCAATGATACCATTCCATTCACTATTACCGGAGTTTTTGAGGACTTCCCTTCCCAGTCCCATTTCCATCTTAATATGTTGATTTCCCTGGTGTCCTCACCGGAAGCGGCAGAAGGGCAGCAGTGGTTTGCCAATAATTATGCCACCTATATGAGACTCGAAGCAGGGAGTTCAGCTGCGGAACTGGAAGCTAAGTTACCGGAATTTGTGAATAAGTACATGTTCCAGGGAGAATATGGGGAATTCGAAGATGGAGATAATTTCTGGGTGTTAAATCTGCAGCATATCCGGGATATTCATCTGGGCTCTGACGTGAATGGGGAATTTGAGCCCAATAGCAACCTGGCCTATATCCGGATTTTTTCCATTGTGGCCTTCCTGGTGCTCATTGTTGCCTGTATAAATTTCATGAATCTGACCACGGCCTCTTCCTCCATCAGAGCTCGAGAAATAGGAGTTCGAAAAACCAATGGAGCCAGCCGTGGGACGCTTCAGCAGCAATTTTTTGCAGAGGCCATCATTGTCAGCATCCTGGCCCTGATTCTGGCCATGGGATTGGTAGAATCTCTGATGGGTCCCTACCAACGGTTTACCGGAAGGGAAATTCAGATTCATTACCTGGATAATTTCCTGGTCATTCCCGGCCTCCTTGGCCTTGCCACCATTGTGGGCTTGCTCTCGGGCAGTTATCCGGCGCTCTACATGAGTAACTTCTCTGCCACAGAATCACTTGGTTTTAAAGGCATGAAACTATCCAAAAGCTGGTTCAGAAACATCCTGGTACTATTCCAGTTCTCGGTGGCTATTTTCCTGATTGCAGCCACCCTGGTGGTGCAGAGGCAAATGAATCTGGTCATGAATGATTCCCTGGGATTCAACAAGGATAAGGTAATACTGGTTAATCAAGCATCTTACCTGGAGAACGTGGATACCTATATGGAAGAGCTCCGCGCAAGACCAGAAATTCTTCAGGTTTCATCTTCTTTCAACGTTCCGGGAGACAAGCTGATTAACTGGGGCTTTGGTGTGGAAGGGAAAGATAATGGTTTCAGCATCAATGTGAACATGACCGATGAGACCTACCTGGAGACCATGGGTCACGAACTGGTTGCGGGGCGCTTCTTTTCCAAGGAATTCGGGGCGGAGAGCGATAAGGTAATTCTGAATGAAACTGCAGTGAGAATGTATGAAATTGAAGATCCAATCGGAAAGATTACCTACCTCTGGAACAGTCGAGATCTCCCTATGGAGATCATCGGGGTAGTAAAGGATTACCACTGGGAGTCCAAACATATGGAGATCAGGGCCCATGCCTTTATGCACCTGGAAGTTCAGGATTGGGTTGAACCAAATTATGTTAGTGTGAGATTTGCAGGAGCAGATGTAGAAAAGGTCATTGGCATCCTGGAGGATGCTTGGAATGAGCAGGCTGAATCTATTCCATTCGAATATGAGTTTCTGGATGAACACTATGAAGGGATCTACCAGAATGAAAAGCAGACACGCATGCTTCTCTACATCTTTGCCATTATAGCCATTTTCATTTCGTGCCTGGGTCTGTTTGGGCTGGCCTCTTTTATGGCAGAGAGAAGGACCAAGGAGATTGGGATCCGGAAAACCAACGGAGCTACTACACACAACATTCTGGGGATCCTATCCCTCGACTTCACCAAGTGGGTCTTGCTGGCCAATATCATTGCCTGGCCATTGACCTGGTGGGCCATGAAGAAATGGTTGGAAAGTTTTGCTTACCGGATTGATATTCCCTACTGGGTGTTTGTGGTGGCCGGCATCCTGGCCTTTATCATAGCACTGGCAACGGTTAGTTTCCATGCCATCAAGGCTAGCCGACAAAATCCGGGAATATCTCTTCGATACGAATAAGCTTACATGGAAGTCTGAAGGCCCGAGTCAAAGGACTCTTCAACGGTTCTGAACCAGGAGGTGGCATGCCGGTTCAGATAGAACAGGATCTTGTTTCGAAGTCCGGGAATAATCAGACGGTCACCCCGTAGCATGCCCCTGACAGCTTTAGCAGCGATCAGCCCCGGGGCAAGTGATTGAATATCCTCCTCGAAAATCCGACCTATGCTTTCCATCTGGGGCATAATGCTTTTCATGGGGGCCGGATGGACCAAGCTCACCGAAACCCCGGTGTGCTTCAGGTCCTCTTCCAGCTCCTTGGTAAAGGCATACATTTTTGCCACGGAATGCTGTAGCCCGGCACTGAACTGCTCTTTCCTGAAGGGGAAAGGAATAATGTGCTGAATGTAGGAGGAAGACAGACCTCTCATTTGCGTGAGCAGGCTCAAGGTAATCAATGCGGCTCCCCTGAAACGGGTCTGGAAATCATCTTTAGCCAGTTCAGCGATACACCTGTTCTCTCCTGAGGACCAATCACAGGTTATGTTATTGACCAGAGCTCTCACCTCAAATTGGTCCCGTATGCTCTCTGTAAATGATTGAATCTCTTCCTGGTTGGACAGATTAAGTTTAATGGCATTCACCTGTATTTCATGGGCCAGTTGCAGACCAATGGCAAACCTCTGCAGATCGATGGACGTTGTGGAAACCAGTAGCAGGTTGCATCCTTTACGCGCAATTTCACGGGCCATGGCCTTGCCTAATTCCCCTTCGGCTCCCAGTATGATGGTGTACTGTGTATTCAATTTTCCGGTATCGTTATGTACATGCTTCATTAAAAAGACAACTATTTTCTAAATTGGATGCGTGGATCAGGTGAAATTTTCGTTTAAATTTTCCTTTCACCTTTTTACCTGTAACTATATGATGCAATAACCACGCCAAACCCTCCAGGTTTCTGGAAGTTTTCCAACATAAAGTTCAGTATTTTAGAAAGTTTATCCTAGTCGGTTATGCCCCTCAGGAAGACTTTTCAGAGGAGAAAATTGAACAATTGAGAGGGAGTTATTAACAAAAGGCAACTGGGAGCCTCAATTCCCATTTCAGCTAAATCACCAGATACTCTTCAAATGTTGAATTTCTCCCCTTTTCAGGGTGACAGAATTCGAAGTGGAATAGAGATGTATCGTTTCGAATCCGGATTCAGGAAAACATAACTCGGTCATTACCACAGCCCCATCGTCCACGAAAAGTTCCACGGAGGAGAGATCAATATACGCATGAAACCGGATCTCTCCGGCCTTCGAAACCTGGTATGGAGCAGTATGGATACCCGGGAACTGTTCTGAAAAGCTGGTCTGGCCCGACTTAGATCTGGAGATAAAAACCTGATTGTCCCGGGTATTAAATGCTGCGATCAACTGTTCATCTTGCTTGCTTTCCAGGACGATACCAAACTCAATACTCTCTATCTCCTCAGGATTAAATTCAAATACCACGTCAATCTCAAACAGAGGATTGGCCCCTTCCATAGCAGGGCCTACATTGGTCCGGTCCATTACAGGTCCTGGTTCAAGTTCATACTGTTCCGCTCTTAGCTGGTCTGATTCAATCAGGGGGATGGAACTCAAAAAATAGCCATTCTGATCCCTCTTAAGTCTGAGTTCCCTGGGCAGCGTCATGGCACTTCTCCACCTTTCCGTAGGTACCTGGTTCGCATACTGCCAGTTGCTCATCCATCCTAAAAAGATTCTTCTGCCATCTTCTTCGGGAATGTCCGACCAGCTTACTCCGGCGTAGTTGTCCTTTCCATAATCGATCCAAGGTGCTGCTCCCGAGGGATCATCGCTGTAAAACTGGTTTAAGTCGAACTCCCCGATATAATACTTGGTGCCAGAACCACCGTTGGGACCTCCTCCTCCTATGCTTACAATCAGCACCCATTTTTCCTCCTCGCCTGCGGCCAGGGGAAAGAAGTCAGGGCATTCCCAGAGGCCTTCATCCGGGGGGCGATCCGCGGTAAATTCACTCTCCTTGTTCCATTGAATCAGGTTGGGTGAGGAGTAAAACATGATGCGGTCCTGGGCAGCAAATACCATGATCCATTTTTGTCCAGGCTCATACCAGCTTACCTTGGGATCCCTGAAGTCCCTGATCCCCGGGTTCTGGAGAACCGGGTTGCCCGGGTATTTGGTCCAGCTTCTGCCTTTGTCAAGGCTGTAGGCAATACTCTGGTACTGGAACATATCGCTTCCGGTTTTCTCCAACTTATGGTTATGGTGGGTGAAGATGGCAACCATGGGGGGATTCTCGCTGCTTCCCAGGCCCGAGCTGTTGTTCCAGTCGATCACTGCACTACCCGAAAAGATAGTCCCCAGACTGTCGGGATAGAGTGCAATAGGAAGATGCTCCCAGTGCACCAGATCTCTTGTAATGGCATGTCCCCAGTGCATGGGCCCCCAAACAGTACTAAATGGATGATACTGTTAAAAGAGGTGATACTCCCCCTCATAATAGACCATCCCGTTGGGATCATTCATCCACATGGAATCGGGTGAGAAGTGAAATTGTGGACGGTATTGCTCCGTGTAAGATGATTTTTGGATTTCCGGTTCACCGGATTGCCTGCTTGCGCATGAAACGAGCAGAATGCACAGGGTGAACAGGGTGCTGAAGAAAATTCCTCCTGTTTTCATATTGAATTCAAATATGGTTCTAACTTCTACCAGTAATCAAATCCATGACCCCACTGGTCACCGCTGCTGTTTCTCCCGTGGAAGGACAAGGTCCTTCCCCCTGTAGATTAGAAACAATGGTACGGATCAGGGGCATCTGGATGTGTTCGGGCTGAATGGTAGCAATAGTCTCTTTGTGATCTCCAGTGTTCAGGATTATGGGCCTGAAGCTGAAGATGGAAAATTCGAGTTTCCCCTTCTCCCCAAATACCTCCACCAGATCTCTTCGGAATGGCTCTGGAGTAACAAAATTCCAGCTCCCGCTGAGAAGCAGATTATTTGGAAGCAATATAGAGGCAGTTAGGCTATCTTCCGCTTCATACAATCCTCCTACATTGGTACATTTCCCCGAAACCTTCAGCGGATTACCAAAAATATGAAAAAGAATATCCAGGGCATGGCAGCCCAGATCATGGAAATAACCCCCTCCTGCATCTTCCGGGATTACTCGCCATGGTAGATTATCCCGGTCATAGTCTTCCGGTCTGGCAGGATAATACTGTTGCAGATTGATGTGAAATATGCTTCCGAGGTCTCCGCTGTGGATAATCGATTTCACCTTCTTAAAGTAATCCAGCCCCCTGCGATAGTAAGCCACAAATACCGGTAAACCTGCCTTTTGAGCTGCCTCATTGATAATCCTGCACTCTTCAGCAGTACGGGCCATGGGCTTTTCAACATAGAGGGGCTTGCCAGCCTTGATGGTCTCCAGGGCGTATTCCATATGCGAACCGGGAGGTGTGGCAATGTAGACGATATCCACTTCCGGATTGTGGATCACATCCATGGGATCCTTGTGGACCGTGGGAACGCCATGCCTTGCCGCATAATCTTCCGCTTTCTCATAAGAGCGGTTTCCTACAGCCACCAGCTGTGAATTCTCCACCTTATTAAATGATGGGGCACTCTTGAGCTCGGTCACATTTCCGGTACCAATCATGCCCCAACGAATGGATTTTGTAGTCATGAAACTAAGATAAAGAAAAAGAGGCTAAATCTTGACGAAATGGCCTCTCTGAAAAGAAAAGGGGACGCAAGTCCCTAAAGCAATCTCTAAAGCAGTGCCTGCCTGCAAAATGCTCTGCAGTTATTTACTTCCTTCACTGAATTGGACCAGGGTGCAATCTTATATTCCAATTCGATATCGCAGTGGATGGGCCATTTGTTATCCCGGATCAGTTGTAAAACCTCTTTGATTGGAGTTTCTCCCTGGCCAAAAACCTGGTTGGTATTGGCTTCGGTTTCATTTCCCTTTCCCGTCTTATCCTTTACATGAATACTGGCGATCTGCTCATGGTATTTCTTAATAAATTCAACGGGACTTTTGCCTGTGGAACCACAATAGTGGCCGATATCAAAATTTAAGCGGTTAGCTGGCGAAAGTGCCAGTAGTTTATCCACATCAAAATCTTCCTCGGCATACTGGTAGTGATTGTGGAATAGAGCTAACATGCCTGCCCGCGCAGCTGCCGCACCCACTTTGGCGCAGTTCTCCTCTCCAATCTCGGTGGTAATACCTATGGCTCCAAGTGCTTTGGCTACCTTGAAAGAGTAATCCAGTTCCTCGTCACTTTTACCTGCTGTCCATTTATAAATATGAATGTTTACACCTGCATCATTGAACATCTTGCGGAGCTCTACATACTTATTCATGGTTTCTTCTGAGTTTCGCCAGGCTTTAATCTCTTCCTGGAACTTGGCATATTCTTTTTGCTTTTTCTTTGGCTGATCGTTCAGTTTCCTCATCTCTCTCCAGCTTAAGGGGCTTTTGGGTGCTCCTAAATAGTCTTCTACACCCGTTCCCATCAACTCGATGGAGGAGATTCCCGATTCCACGCAGGCCTTTAAGGTTCCTTCAACGTCAAGCTGCATATCCCGGTAACTATAGGTTATTACTCCAACCTGCACTCCATTATAATTGGAGTTGACCTTGGTTTGGGCCTGTATCAGATCTGTGCTTAAAAGGATCAAACCAAGCAGAAGGATTGAACCAGTTTTCATTTGTTTTTTCATGTGTTAAAATATTTAAATGTTATAATTTCCAACCTTCCCGGTACTCGTAATGGAAGTATTCGCTGGCTTCCGGAATGTTGGTAATCTTCATATTCTCGGCATCATATTCCAGGGTCCGGTTAACTTTCTGAGAGGCTACGGCCACATTAGTAAGCAGCATGATCTCGGTTAACTTGGCAGCTACCTCGAAATCATTGGCAGCTTTACGGCCTTCCCTGATGGCCTCAATAAAGTCCACATACACATTGCTGGGACGGTGCATCGTTTTTTCAGGAGCCACAAAATCCGGATTCTCGGGAATCAGCTCGGGCATGGCGCCATGGGTTCCGTGCATCAGCATGCCTTTGTCGCCAATATAGAGTGCCTCCCTCAGCATCCGATCTGCTTCCAGTTCAGCGGGACGGAAGGGCTTGACACCCCCATCATTCCAGAATACCTTCACGGGCGGCCTATTTCCACGGGCTGCGAATTCATATTGTACGACTTCGGCCTGGGGCAGGTACTCCTTGTTATAGGGCGAGGTTGTTGCCTGTATTCGCGAGGGCATACCCAGCTCCAGGGCCCAGATGGGAGCATCGAAGGTATGGGCTCCCATATCGCCCATGGCGCCGGTCCCGTAATCCCAGAGCCCGCGCCAGGCAAAATGGGTGGTGTCGGGATGGTAGGGCTTTTCAGGGGCAGGTCCCAGCCATAGATCGTAATTCAGATTCTTGGGGACATCCACTCCGGCTGGCCGGTTCAGGGGACCCTGTGCCCAGACCGGGCGGTCGGACCACAAATGAACTTCTGTTACATTTCCGATGGCACCCGACTGGATCCACTCCACGGTTTGCAGGGTGCCTTCGTTGTTATGACCCTGATTTCCCATCTGCGTCACTACGCCGGTTTTCTTGGCCAGATCCTTAAGGAAGCGCACCTCATGGATAGTTTTGGCCATGGGTTTTTCCACAAATACGTGTTTGCCTGCATTCATGGCATATGAGGCGATGACCGCGTGCGTATGGTCGGGGGTTCCGATCACCACAGCATCCAGGTCCTTCTCCTTATCGATCATCTTTCGGAAATCGTCATAGACCTTGGCTTTTGGATATCCTGCAAAAATGTGACCGGCATAGTCCTTGTCCACATCACAAAGCGCATAAATATTGGCATGTTTGAAAGTCTTTCCGCTTCCCGCCTCACCCATCATATTGGGAGTGATGGCACTTTGTGCCCGCTTATAAGGCCTGGGACCTGGATAGCGATGGAATTTTATACCAGGCAGTCCCCTTCGTCCCGTAATGGGAACATCTGGTGTGGCAATATTCCGGATATCACTTCCGCCCTGGTTCCCCAGTCCGATTCCTGCCACGTTTACCATATCACTGGGAGCCGTAAAGCCTTGCCCCCCAAGCACATGGCGTGGTACTATGGTAAAGGCAGCAGTTGCCGCTGCCGTTTTCCCGATAAAGGCTCTTCGTGAGAAACTGTTACCGGAATTGCTGTTTTGTTTCTTTTTCATTAGATGTTGATTAAAGATTAAACCAGTAATTCAATTTGATTACCAGGGCCCGGTGTTTCGGACCCCAGAATTCTACCGCGTAATTGTCGGTATAGACGATATAGAGATCCGACATGGGCTGGAAGCGCCATTGGATCCTGCTGTTTATATTAAAATTATCCTCCTGGGTATTGTACTGCAGAAAGGTGGTCCAGAAAAGTTTCCTGGAAAAGTTGATTTCGATGCGGGGATTGATCAGGAACAGATTATCCGATCCATAAGGCTCAGGAAACTCCAGGTCGTTCTGTTCAAAATTGATGGAAAAGTTGCCCCAGGGCTGGGCCCTGTATTTGATCCCAAAGGTATATTGCATCCGGGTTCCATTATAGAAGGAGCCGTAGGTAAAGCCCCCTGTCAGGCTGAATAGTCTGCGTTGGTCCGACTGGATCCCGACCTCTGCCTGGTTGTAACGGTAGATGCCTGCAGGCAGGGGTTCTTCGCCTATAAATGTAAAGGGGTAGAGCAGGTTTACCGTGGTGTGGCCATAGGAGGCCTTTATCTGGGCGGTGGAGGCAAACTCCAGGGTATATCCCCCTTCGATCTCGCTGTTCAGCATGATCGAAGG
>Ga0209345_10004261_pt1 | contig 13959 bp, 11 predicted proteins | sample Cruoilmetagenom7_FD_187294 | JGI IMG/M metagenome (GOLD analysis project Ga0209345, IMG submission 187294) | Oil polluted marine microbial communities from Coal Oil Point, Santa Barbara, California, USA - Sample 7 (SPAdes) (version 2) | ecosystem: Environmental > Aquatic > Marine > Oil seeps ... | reverse complement strand
CCGGAAGTTGTGATAATCGCAACAGAAGAAGTGTTTAAGACATATGAACTAATATGCTTAGATAAGTTAAAGGAAATAGGGAAATCAACAGCGAGAGAGTGGTCTTTCGCAATGGGATACAACCATCGTAGTTCACTTGCTAAAATTATAAGAAGAATTAAAGAAATTTACCCTGAAAAACTCAAGATTTACGAGAATACATATCCACGCCTTTACGAAGTAAAGTAGAATAGTAAACAGAAAAAAGAAGTGAAAATAATTTTATAATTTTTAATTAAAAAAAAGAGATATAATATGACAAAAACTTTTATGATTACCCATAAATCAAGTATAATTGGTTCAAAAACAAGAGTAGAAGATTCTTGTGAATCAGGTTTGTGTTCAATTTGTATAGCAGATTGTCCCGTGTTCTGTGAGGTTTCGAAATCAGCGCTTAGAGGTCGTGAGGCGCTATACCCTCGAAGGGAGCTTTATGGAAACTCCACTGCGGGAACATCAAAAGATTTTGGGCTATCCTATGGGGACTTTCAAATACAGTTTGAGGTTCGAGGTGCTCAAGGGATTGAAGTTGATGAGGATAAAGTGATATTTCCTAACGTAGATCTGACGATGCACTGGGGTAATATTAAGCAGAAATTACCTATTCTGATTCCAGGGCTAGGAAGCACTTATGTTGCCAAACGAAATTGGGAAGGATTAGCAATAGGAGCTGCTTTAGCTGGTGTAAGTATAACAATTGGAGAAAATGTAGTAGGCATGGATCCATTTGCTCAGTTCGCAAATCATACAGTTTATCCTAAAGTTGTTGATACAGAAGACATGAAATTTCGCGTTAAGACTTATCGAGAATTTTGGGATGGGAAACATGGTACAGTAATTGTACAAAAAAATATCGAAGATACAAGATTAGGTGTTTTCGATTATGTTATGTCAAAATTAGATATAGATTCGCTAGAACTAAAGTTTGGTCAAGGAGCTAAAGCAATTGGGGGGGAAGTAAGATTAGAGTCTTTAGAAAGAGCACAATTGCTTCAAAAACGTGGATATTTAGTTTTTCCAGATCCCACAGATCCAATTATCATAGATCAATGGAAAGCAGGATTGATTCCTGATTTTGAAAGGCATAGTAGAGTGGGATTATCCACAACTGAAGACGTTTTAGAAGAAATAGATCAAATTCGCTCATGTGGTGCAAAAAATATTTTTATAAAAACAGGAGCATACCGACCGGCTGCCACTGCTTGGTTGATAAGATTAGGAGTAGAAGGAAAAGTAGATGGAATGACTTTTGACGGTGCTGGAGGTGGAACAGGAATGAGTCCAGTAAGTATGATGAATGAAGGGTCAATTCCTACAGTTTATTTAGAAGCTCTTGTAGTTGGCTGTTTAGATATGATAAAGAAAAAGAAACCCAATATTAATATTCCAACCGTAGCCATCGCGGGTGGAATCGCAAACGAGACTCAGATGTTCAAAGCTCTTGCCATGGGTGCCCCCTATATTAAGTGTATAGCCATGGCAAGAGCCCCACTAACAGCTGCTATGAAATCCAAATATGTTGGTGAAATTATTTCAAATAAAGCAGCCACACCTGCTATGTTGAAGAACTTGGGATTTCCTAAAGATAAGATTCCCTTGAGTTTAAGTCTTAATGAAGCATTTGTTGAATATGATAAACTCCATAGTATTCATAAAGGAAATGAAATTCCTCCCTCCGCAGTTGGTGTATATACGTATTTTGCAAGTAAACTTGGTATTGGTTTAAAACAATTACTAGCAGGAACGAGAAAATTTAATCTAGGCCTCGTGGATCGCCAAGATATTGCTTACATATCTCAAAGAGCAAATGAAGTTTGTAAAAAATGGAAATTAGGGATTAAATCTCAAGAGTCGCTTGATTTTGAGTTAGTAAAGAAGGAAATATATTCAGGAAATTACATATAATTTTTTTTAATTTAGTATTTATCTATTAATTTCTAAAAAACTCACACTAAGCAAATTTTATAAGAAAAAAAATTAATCCATTGCTTTTTCAAACTCGTTAACAAATTCTTCGAATTGTTTAATCCCTAGCTTCCAAAAGTCGGGCTTGGTTATATCTAAACCAACAATATTGCCTAACTCAATAGGAGATAAACTTCCTCCGGCACTTAAAAGTTTCTTAAATTTGGGGATAAAAGCCTGACCTTCTTCTTTTTTATTTTTTTTTTATCCATACGATAATAAATAACTCGTTTTTTTTTTATCCGCTCTATTTCTGTCGGTACGCATTTTTTTGAGGTTAAACATTTTTTAACGCAAGAAAATAAGTTTATAAGAAAGGAGCGCTAATTCTAAACAAAAAGTTAAAATCTAGGATGAAAGATGAACAAATTTTAGTAAAAATCAGAAAGAAAAAATATATAAGGTGACAAAACCTATATTATTTAAATATTTTCATTATGGGAAACAATTCCCATAAACAACAAAAAAAATCTTGTATGTGAATTATGGATGATGTCAGAAAAGTTAGATAAAAGCCCTGAGGTTGCGATAATCGCAACGGAAGAACTGTTTAAAACCTATGAACTAATATGTTTAGATAAATTAAAGGAAATAGGGAAATCAACAGCGAGAGAGTGGTCTTTCGCAATGGGATACAACCATCGTAGTTCACTTGCTAAAATTATAAGAAGAATTAAAGAAATTTATCCTGAGAAGCTTAAGGTTTACGATGATAAATATCCACGCCTCTATGAAGCAATGTAGAACTTTCTACAGAAAAGTAAGCGAAGATAATTTTATAATTTTCAATTGTAATTCGAAAATGTAACGATTAATAAATCCCGAAACGAATATTCCACTCATAGCCATCGTGAGTGGAATTGCATCTCCGCCACAGTAACCAAAAGCCCTTGCCATGGATGCCCCCTATGTTGAATATATAGCCATGGTAAGGGTAAAACTAAAAAAAAACTCCGTTACTGTATTTTCTGCTTTCTTTAAAAGATTATTAACTGCTGAAACTGAAATTCCAAAAAGTTTTGCTATTTTTGAAATTTTAATTTTCCTTTTTCTTCTTCTCCTTACTGCGCCTTAAGCGATAAAAAAGATCATGCCATACCGCATTGTAAGTTATCAGTGCTCCAAATAAGATAAGCAAAAGCGAACCAGTTTGATTAATCTTCACTCCGTCTAATGGAGAAGAGTAATTAATCAAAGAAGCGAATAAGAATTTCTGATCGTTCACAACCATGATGGTCAAAATTGGCATAAAAACTACTATTGTTGGTAAGATTAGTAGCCACAGAAACCACAACCCTTTCACATTTTTGCGCCCCTTATCTGTGATTTTAAGTATCATCACATTACAAGATAAAGTGACTACTGCTAATATCGTGGTTAAGCTAAATGAAAACGCAATCGGAGATTGATAACATTCAATATAGTAAAATCCAAAAATCCAAACATTCATCCAAATACAACTTTCATTCTCAAATTGTACCAAACAACACGGAAAAATAAGGCCTAATAATATTAATACTCCACCAACGAGAGACCAAATCCAAAAATAGTTCATTTTTTCCTTTTCCTTCTTTCTTGCTTTCTTCATTTCCTTTAATTCTTTTGAAGTAAAGCGATCATAATTGTCTCGAATATTCCATCCCCCTTTTAAAAAATAATTTCTTCAAAACAAAAAAGATATGACTATTTATTATATTTTTTATGATAGATTTTCTTTTTTGGTATTTTTATCTTAAATTAATATAGAATATATATTTAATCATATTTAAATCTAAGCTATATGGCTTAGACGCGAAGTCCTACCACCATCCCCTGCTTTAAGGCTCTAAAAAAAATCGAGCTTCACTTCAATAAAGCAAACTATTTCCTAATTCTAGAATATATTAAATCTTGATTGCTTTCTGTCCTATAAATACTCCAAAAGCGCTATTTAAAATTAAATTAAAGAAAAAAAAAATTACTCCATTGCTTTTTCAAACTCGTTAACAAATTCTTCGAATTGTTTTATCCCCAGTTTCCAAAAGTCGGGCTTGGTTATATCTAAACCAACAAGATCGCCTAGCTCAACAGGAGATAAACTTCCTCCGGCACTTAAAAGTTTCTTAAATTTTGGGATAAAAGACTGACCTTCTTCCTTATATTTGCGATATAAAGCGAATACAAAAAGTTGGGCGTATACGTAGGGATAATTGTAAAATCGAAAATTCGGTTGATAATAATGGGGTTTCATAGTCCATTCCCATATCATTTCATTAAACCATTCAACAGAATCACCGTATATTCTATCTCTTCCAGCACACCAGTACTTCGAGATTGTTGGTCCATCTAAGTTTTCGCCGTTTTCGATCGCGTCATATAGACTTTGTTCGAACCAAGCACGCCCACTTACTTGAAACGCAGCTTGACCTGCGTCGTCTAACACGTGTGCTAAAAGCGCCCTTTTTTCTTCGTTACTTTCTGCCTTATTTAATAAAAGATCAGTCATCAAAAGCTCACCAAATGTGGACGCAGTCTCAGCAACCGTATATCCTGGGAAGTGATTGAAGAACGATTGTTCGTTAAAAGCAAGATAAGCATGAATCGCATGACCAAGCTCGTGAGCGAGAGTATAAATTTCATTTAAAGCGCCGGTAAACGATAGTAAAATAAAAGCAGATTTTCCTTTGTACCAAGATTCGCAGTACGCTCCATTTCTTTTTCCTTTCCTTACAGCAGCGTCTATATGTTTTTTTGTGAACATTTCATTGACATATTTCTCAAAATCATTATCAAACCTTCCGTAAGCTTCTAAAATAAGCTCTTTTGCTTCAGCCCAAGAACGTTTTTTCATTGAAGGCGCTTTAAGAGGCGCTCGAACATCAGCACAAGTTAATTTAGGTAAATTCATTAATTTTGCTTTAAGTCTTAAATATCTTCTATAAATACCTACATTTTCCTCTATAACATTCATCAAGTTGTCAATAATAATTTGTGTTGTATCGTTTGTAATAAGACTCTGATGCATTGGACTATCGTATTTACGTCTTTTAGTAGTTTTCATCCAATCTGAACAAATATTTCTGAGCGCTGAAGAAAAGATTTCTTGATCTTTTCCGAGTAGCCCATAGATAGATTTGTTAGCAGAGATCCTCGTTGCTCTATCGGGATGAGTTATTAAACTGTTAGCTTCTCCATAAGATAAAATATTCTCTTCTCCTTCTACTTCGACCTCAAATTCCCTTGTATTTAACCATTTACCTTGTAGACTACTCCATGCTTTTATTCCATACTGGTCCTTTTCTAAAATCAACTGTTCTTCAATTTCTGATAGTTGATGTGGGACATCCCTTCTAATTTTCTCTAAAAAATGCTTATAGTCTTTTAATGTTGGATTATCAACCAATTCTTTTCGATTATAAACAAGTTTACCGATTTCCAAATCAAAAAAAGCCAGTTTCTTAGAGGTGTCAGTGTTAAAGTCATCAATTTTATTTTTTAGCGCCTCTAATTCTGGAATTGTCATATTCGCATCGTACGACATATGAGAAAAAACCCCTAATTCTTCAAGATTTTCGTAAAACACTTCTTGCTTCTTAAACAACTCGTATAAATTCTTGGCTGAAAAACTTGGGACATTAATTTTTCCTTTGTATATGTTTACAAAATCTTCCACTTGTTTATGAAGCGAATCCATAGTTATGGAAATTCTTGGATCATCGTAACCGGAAAAAATTTCAAATAAATCCCACACAATTTCATTTTCTTTCATAATAATCAAGTTGTCATAAATTCTAAAGAATAAAAATTTTATCTTTATAGAAATACACTCCTAATAAATTGGTTAATTAAATTAAGATAATCAATAGAGTTTTGCAAACAAGTTATTCGTACTCAATTGTACTGGGAGGTTTATTTGAGATGTCGTAAACTACTCTATTTATTCCTTTAACATTATTAATTATCCTTGTTCCAATTTTGTCCAAAAGCTCCCAATCCAATTTTGCAAAGTTAGCCGTCATAGCATCTAACGATTCGACGACTCTAATGGCGCATATATACTCGTAGGTACGGAAGTCGCCCATTATTCCTACTGTCTTTAAAGGCAAGAATACGCAAAAAGCTTGCCAAAGGTCGTCGTAAACGCCCGCTTTTTTGATCTCTTCAATTAGAATCTCATCTGCTTCTCTTAAAATCTTAAGTTTGTCTTTATCAATCGCTCCGATAATCCTTACGGCTAATCCTGGACCTGGAAAAGGATGACGCTTTATAATATCTTTTGGTAATCCTAGTTTTAAACCTATTTTTCTAACTTCATCTTTGTATAAATCTTTCAAGGGCTCTATAATTTTTAATTTCATGTCATCAGGTAAAGTCAAATTATGGTGTGACTTGATTTTCACTGAAGTTTTACTTGTAGTGCTTGTTTCTACGCGATCGGGATAAATGGTTCCTTGAGCTAGAAATTTAATGTCTGGATATGACTCTTCTAACTCAATTGTTTTTTTTTCAAAGACTTCGATAAAAGTATGACCGATGATTCTTCTTTTTTCTTCAGGATCTTTAATATTTTTTAACCTTTCTAAAAATAAGTCTTCAGCGTTAATGTAATGGAAGTTTTCAAATTTTAACGCGTGTTTGAACGTTTCTTGAACCTCAAATTCTTCGTTTTTTCTTAATACTCCATTGTTTACAAAAATGCTATGTAACCGATTTCCTATCGCTTTTTGGAGCAAAATCGCTACAACTGAGGAATCAACACCTCCACTTAACCCCAAAATCACTCTTTCGGTCGATCCAATTTCACTTCTAATTTTATCGATTGCACTTTCTATCCAATTTTCTAACTTCCAATCTTTCTTCGCTTTTACAATGTTCAAAACGAAGTTTTTCAAAACTGTAATCCCCTTTTGCGTATGGATAACTTCAGGGTGAAATTGAACGCCAAATAAATTCAAACTTTCATTTGCATACGCTGCAATAGGGCAAGTAACTGTTCTTGCTAATATTTCGAAACCATCTGGCATAGATTCAACTTGGTCTCCGTGAGACATCCACACGATCTCCCTCTTATCTAAAGATTCGAATAGTTTCTTAGGTTTGAGGATTTCTAACTCCGTTTTCCCGTATTCTTTCAGATTAAATGGTTTTATTTTTCCACCTAATTGGTGAATTATCAAATGTAAACCATAGCAAATCCCCAAAACAGGTATTTTTTCCTCTTTTACAAAACTAAAGAAACTTTTTGTTAGTTGTGGACTATCCTCCTCGTAGACGCTACTAGGACCACCAGAAAGAATAACCCCTTTTGGGTCAATCCTTTTTAATTCTCTAATGGAGACATCGTATGGTAAAATTTCTGAATATACTCCTAATTCTCTGATACGTCTAGCAATAAGGTGCGTATACTGGGATCCCATGTCTATTACACAGATTTTATCCATAGAATATTAACTACTTTGTAATGTTGATTAAGTATTTATTAAATTGATATTTTAATTAACTTTTTCAATATAAAATATATATTAATTATCGTCGTAAAAAAATAAATAAGAAAAAGTAAAAAGGATAAAAAAAATCAAATTGAATTGATTTATTGGTCTTTTATAGCCAACCTCTCAATTTCATAGCTTCAATAACTCTTTCAATAGCAATACTATAAGCTCCCATTCGATTATAAGTGCTATATTCTTTGGCGTGATCCACTGTAGAACGGTACGCATTAGTCATTACCCTATCCAACGCTTCAAACACTTCTTTTTCAGTCCAGTAATATAGATAATATCCTTGCACCATTTCAAAGTAGGAAACAGTTACTCCACCAGCATTACAAAGAAAATCGGGAATTACAAGAATTCCTTTTTCAAAAAGAACATTGTCTGCATCTGGGGTAGTTGGACCATTCGCTAATTCAGCAATAATTTTACAATTAATGCCTTGAACGTTTTTATTGGTTATAACATTTTCAAGCGCTGCAGGTACTAAAATGTCAACATCTAACTCTAATAACTCTTCATTCGATATCTTCTGTGTTCCTTCTAAACCAACCACGGTTCTTGTTTTTTCTTTGTGCTGGCCTGCTTTAAAAGAGTCTAGTCCATCCTTATTATATATTCCACCTTTAGAATCTGATACTGCTACTATTTTGCAGTTGAAATCATTTTGTAGAATTTTTGCCGCCCAGGACCCAGCATTTCCGTATCCTTGAACCGCTACCGTAGCACCGTTTAAGTTTAACTTGATATCTTTCGCCGCTTCTCTAACGCAATAAACGCCTCCTTGTGCTGTTGCTATTGAGCGTCCCGCGCTTCCTCCTAATGGCAAAGGTTTTCCAGTAATTATTGAAGGCGCGTGCTTGCGAACAATAGTTTCATACTCATCCATCATCCAAGCCATAATTTGGGGTGTAGTATAAACATCTGGGGCGGGTATATCAATATTAGGTCCTAAAACATCTGCTAGTTTTCTAATAAAAGCCCTTGCGAGGTTTTCGATTTCTCTATTGCTCATCTCTTTAGGATTGCAGATAATACCTCCTTTGGCACCCCCAAGCGGGATGTCAACAGTAGCACATTTCCAGGTCATCCATGCGCTTAAAGCTTTCACAAGAGAAGCACTTTCCTCAGGATGCCATCGAATACCGCCTTTCATTGGACCTCTAGCGGAGTTATATTGAGACCTAAATCCTCTGAAGGTTTTTATAGAACCATCGTCCATTTTCATTGTAAGTTTAACTTCAACGAACCTTTCTGGTACACTTAAAGCGTTATATATTTCGTCACCGTAGCCCTTTATTTTACAAGCTTCAGCAAGCTGATGTTGAGAGATTTTAAAGGGATCTAAAATTTCGCTCATCTTTTATTCTTCCTTGTTTTTATATTATTTTAATTAAAAAAATTATAGATTAAGTAATTCAAAATGAACTATTTTATAATATTAATTTATTTGATATTACTTTATTAAACAAATTTTAGTTTTAATAAGTTTTATGTGGGAGCAGATTGGGAAAAAAATAAGAATAGTTTTAACGCAAATTAATTCGTATCCAAATCTAAAAAAAAAATTCTTTATTGATACATTCTTACTTCTATATGTATTTTAACTGCATAAATAAAATAAAATAAAATTTAACTTGAATTATTAGCAAACAAGGTGTAATTTAATGGAAATAAACCCTTATGATGTGGCTAAAACTCAAATTGATATTGTTGCTAAGGAAATAGGATTGGATCCTAATATAGCAGAATATCTTAAGAGAATTGAGAGAGCTTTAATTGTAACGATTCCAATTGTGATGGATAATGGTTCTCTAAGAATCTTTGAGGGCTATCGAGTCCATCACTCTACAGTTCGCGGACCTGGTAAAGGAGGTATAAGATATTCCCCTCATGTTTATCTCGATGAAGTTAAAGCTCTTGCGACATGGATGACATGGAAAACTAGTTTATTAAATCTTCCTTTGGGTGGAGCAAAGGGAGGCGTTTGCGTAGATCCAAAGAACCTCTCAAAAAGAGAGTTAGAAAGACTTACTAGAAGGTATACTGCTGAAATTATAAACATGATTGGGCCAGATATCGATATCCCAGCACCTGATATTAATACTAACGCACAAGTTATGGCATGGATTATGGATACCTACAGTATGCAAAAAGGACGACCAATTCCAGGCGTTGTTACTGGAAAACCAATCGAAATTGGCGGTTCTATTGGCAGAGCAAATGCTACTGGAACGGGATTATTTTTTGTACTTCAGGCTATATGCGAAAAACTAAGATTAGACTTAAAATCCTTAAAAATTGTAGTTCAAGGACTTGGTAATGTAGGAGGTACGATTGCCGATCTACTTTATAAATGCGGGTGTAAAGTTATTGCCATCTCAGATGTAACAACGGGCATTTATTGTGAAGATGGTTTAGATGTGGAAAATTTATTAGCATGGGCTAAACAAGGTAAATTATTAAAAGATTATAAGGACGATAAGTACACACAGATTAGTAATGCAGAGTTGCTTACATCAAAATGTGATGTTTTAATCCCAGCAGCTATAGAAAATCAAATTACGAGAGAAAACGCGGATAAAATTGCTTGTAAAATCGTTTTAGAAGGTGCAAATGGCCCCACAACTCCATATGCTGACAAAACCCTATTTGAAAAAGGGATACATGTAGTACCAGATATTCTCGCTAATAGTGGTGGAGTTTGCGTATCTTACTTCGAATATATCCAAGATATTAATTCATACTTCTGGAAACTCGATCGTATTAACGAAGAACTCAAAAGAATAATTATTGAAGCCTTTGAAGAAACATATAAAATCTCAAAAGAAAGAAATATTTCTCTTCGGACAGCCGCCTACATTATAGCAGTATCAAGAATCGCGAAAGCAATTGATTTAAGAGGGATCTTCCCTTAAACTTAAATCATTTTTTTTTAATCACATTTTTTTTTTATGATGTAAAGGGAACAAGGATTAATAAATAAAGGCATGAAATTCCAATATGAATAAACGCAAAAATAGCTCCTGTTTTTAACAACCTTTTGAAACCTAGATTTTCAACACCGCTGTCTTTAGCAACTTTAAGAGTCATCATGTCCGCAGCAGCTCCACTAGGTAATATGTTTCCCCCTATATTTACAGCAACGATAAAGGCAAATAGTAAAGGTATTTCTGGAAAAGCAAATTCCTCTATTAAAACTTCAATAATTGGCAAAAAGATAAGAGCTATTGGGGTGTTTGCTACGAACCCGGAAAGTAGACTAACAAGAATAAGGATTATAAACACTGTTAAGATAGGCCCAAATGATTCAAAAGGAATCATCCCAATAATGTCCCTAAAGCCCGCTTGTAACATGCAATTAATCACTACATACATGGAAATGAAAAAGAATATGATTTCCCACTCAACGTCTTTTAAGATTTTTCCCATTGGTTTATTAGTATACTTTCTATTAAATAAAACTAATATTACTGCTGAAATTACAGCTGTAAGATATAGTAATGGCAATACGACAAATAAAACAATTGTAACGAGTATAGCGATGCTATTAAAGTAAAACATTGTTTTATTTTTGATCATAACATCTGTACTAATTAGTTCTAACACGTATTCTCTCTGTTGCGCTTCAATCTCCGGTTCCTTTGAAAGTATTAATTTATCTATCAAAAATATGGTTAAAAACAACAACACAAAAGAAAAAACCCAGAAATATTGGATAAAAAAGATTGTATCAAGTTCAAACCAAGTAGAAATAATGATATTTTCTCCTGAGCTAAAGGGTGTAATGATGCTTCCTATGTTAATGCATAGAGTCATGGCGAGCAAATAAGTTCCCGCTCTTATTTTTAAAAAATGACAAAGGCGAACGACTACAGGTGCTAAAATAATAACCACGACTACATCACTGATAACAGCTGCCAGTAATGTAGTAATAACACAAAGTAGATAAAGAAAATATCTTTGATTTCCTTTTGAGATTTTAAAAATCTTTACGGCTAAATATTCTAACACGTTTGAATCTTGAGCAATTTTTGATATAATACTCATTGACATGATAATTATAATCGCTTGCCATTCAATAGATAATACGAAATTATCAAACCAACTTTCAAAACCTAATGGTACTTCCAACACCAAACCAGTCACAAATGAAGCTATGAACATACATATTAGGCTGACTGCTACGAAATCTGCATCTTTCATAGAGTAACTTATAATAATTAATGCAAAGACAATAAAAACAAAAATGAGTAGAGGAAGATTAATCATTTCTCTAAATTAAGATGTTAGTTTATATTAATATTGTTTAATAAATAGTTTTTAATAAACCTAATTAAAATACATCTTCAAGGTTTTTAGAATAAATAAACTATTTCCTGTATAAAATTATTTAAATAAAAAAAGTTGTAAAAGAAATTTGAACAAATTTAATTCATTTAGTAGAGAAAAGTTAGAAATTAAATATTCAAAAATATTCTCCTCTATAAAATAATGGAGACTTACATAATATCCCTCTTGGGCTTTTATCATTTCAACAATTCTTCTTATTAAATTTATTATTTGCTTTTCAACTACCAGCATGTCACATTTAGTAGGGTCAATATTAATAATATTAATACCTGTAGAGTAGCTAAATGAAAACTTGCTTAATTCAGAATTATTCTTCACATATTCATTACTTAAATAATGTGCAAACATAGATTCGATTTGAGAATTAATTGTATCTTTTTTTTCAGCTGGAAAATGAGCTTCAATTAGATTTGTAAGCAAATTTAATATTTGTTGAAACACACCTAAAATATCAAAATATTCTGCGATTGTTGAGATATCTTCGGCTGTTAACCACTGCGCATAGTATTCATCGATAACATCTTTAAAAGGGCTAAAAAGATCTGTGTTGCCTTTCCATAAAGAGGCCCACTTTTCGTTTTCTACAGAAACATATTGCTCAATAAAAGTTTGCATGATAACATTAAGCCGAGATTTTAACATATTTGAACTTATATTTTTCTCAGATGCCGCAATAAACAACAAATTAGCTTTTTTATCTTCGAGGTAAGACCATCGGAGTCCTCCCATTTCAATACTTTCTATACCTTGTTGAAATTCAAAAGTAGTAAATTGATTTAATGCAGCTAAAAGACCACTGACGAGGTCTTCGTCTAAAGCCAAATCCATATACGGTTTATATAACAAAGTAATTCCGCTTTCAGAATCTAAAATCCATACATTCATTTTTCAAAAAACCCAGTGTTATTATAGATTATCTCTAATTGTCTATATAGCTTATAAATTACGAACTTATAAATTATTTTTTTTATATAAAATTCTAAATGTATTACAAAAAATCTTTTAGATTAAGTAGTCACAGATAAAACTATATTTTTTTTGAAAAGAAAGGAACTTGAGTAATGCTTTTACTATCAATCGCTTGAATTTCTCCTTTTCTTTTTACTTTTAGACCCAAAGCTATTAGTTTTAGCTCGTTTTTTTATAAGAAATCTTTCAGATCTTTTGTTTTGCAATATAGAGAAACTTTCCTAATCATTTCGGTAATTTTATTTTGAAGTGTAAAATTTGCAACACTGCCTATCAAACTGAGGAAATCGCTACTTAAAGTAAATTTCTCTATAAAAACTCCTAATTTAGTTTTGGTAGGAGACAAGGCTTTAATTCGCAAACGACCTTCTAATTGTTTGACATCTTTATTATTTCTAACGTTAAATTCAACTAATCGTCCCTTTCCTTCGATTTCACCTTTATCTGAAAACACTAATTCTCCTTCCATCTCAATGGGAATGTGAACTACATCTATCTCGTCGTAAATTTTAGTATACAACACATTCGGTGCTATAAAGTTCGCTTCCATTTTCTTAGTCGGGTTAATTGTTTCCCAAAACTTGGCTTTGTAAAGTGCTTGAGAAAGGATATCCTTATTACAATTGTCAATTTCTAAAATTTTTGAAATGTTAGTCATCATTAACACATTTATATCAATTTCGTATGATTTACTAATACATCGAAAGTTTATATTCTTTTATAATACCAAAAATAAAGTCAAGAAAACATACTTCAGACTTCCACGATTTTTTCATAAACATCGTAAGTTATACTAATAAAAAGAGCTTAAAACAAGTTTTTTCTATAAATTAATTGTCTCGAAGTAATCTACTTTTTTCTATATTAAATATCTCGAAAAAGTCTTGACTTTTCTTCATCTCGTTCCTCTTTGCAGTGAGGGCAAATCCATGTGGTCTCGTTCTTTTTTACAGAATTTAAGCAAACATCGCAAATAGTGATGTCGCATATGCAATAATGGCATTTATCTAATATATCTTCACAATTCTTCCCGCATATGTAACAATTAGGAGGGCTTTTGGTTTTGGACATTTCTAGTTTATATTTTAAATTCTTTTATTTATTATAATATTCATTATTATGATTATTATTAATTAAATTTAACAAAATTTATTTTTACGAA
>Ga0209345_10004259_pt1 | contig 13966 bp, 13 predicted proteins | sample Cruoilmetagenom7_FD_187294 | JGI IMG/M metagenome (GOLD analysis project Ga0209345, IMG submission 187294) | Oil polluted marine microbial communities from Coal Oil Point, Santa Barbara, California, USA - Sample 7 (SPAdes) (version 2) | ecosystem: Environmental > Aquatic > Marine > Oil seeps ... | reverse complement strand
CAAAAATTAGCCTGTATTGGCAGCATGTCGGAGGAGTGGCAGAGTGGTTGAATGCACCGGTCTTGAAAACCGACGTAGGTGAAAGTCTACCGTGGGTTCGAATCCCACCTCCTCCGCCACCACACCCATTTCTTCAATTATCTTTGGCTACCTTCACAGGTTTAAATCCTTAGTTTTACTTGATAAAAACGCCTTTTCGATTTATCTCGATTTCGTTTGCTTTTTGTTGTATGCTTTCACTGCGTGGTATAGAAGGTGGTATTTTACAGTGGCACATATCTCGGGAAAGCTTACAAAGAAGCTGGTTCAAAACCTTGGTGCAGGGCGGCACGGAGATGGCAATGGCCTTCATTTGGTCGTTGACCCTTCTGGGGCGCGGCGCTGGATAGTTCGGGTAACCGTTAAAGGTCAGAAAAACAAAAATGGCGCGCCGCTTCGAACTGATTTTGGACTCGGCAGTGCTGACCTCGTGACAATAGTTCAGGCGCGGGAACGAGCACTAGAATACCGGCGAATGGCGCGGAGCGGGCTAAATCCGAGATTCAATGCAAACCGGGAAATGCCAAACTTTGAAGAAGCCGCCCAACAAGTTCATATTGAGCGCTTGCCCACTTGGAAGAATGCAAAGCACGGTCAGCAATGGATAAACACCCTGCGTGACTATGCTTTCCCCAAAATCGGGCGCATGCCAGTAGATAGCATCGATCAACCCGAAGTGCTTATGTGCCTATCTCCTATCTGGACAGAAAAGCACGAAACGGCTCGGCGCTTATCTCAACGCATCAAAGTGGTTCTGGATGTCGCGAAGTCCAAAGGGTTTCGCTCAGGCGAAAACCCAGTAAACGCCATTCACGATGCTAAGGTTTTGCCTAGGGTCACAGCCAAGCCAAAACATCACAAGGCGATGGAGTGGAAGGACATCCCTGCTTTTTATATTAATCTAAAAAGGCGCAATGCCATGGCTGCAAAAGCGTTGTGTTTTACCTGCCTGACGGGTTCGCGCACGAGCGAGGTTTTAGGCATGCAATGGACCGAAATTGATTTCGAAAACCGTCTTTGGAATTGCCCCGCCGAGAGGATGAAAACAAAAGAGTCGCACCGTGTTCCACTTACCGATGAAATGCTAGCTATTATCGAACCATTGAAAGCCATGCAGTCTGACTATGTGTTTGAGGGGCAAAAACGCCACAAGCCGCTTTCCAACATGTCGATGCTGATGCTCCTGCGCCGCATGAAAGTGGAAGGTGTAACAGTGCACGGCTTTCGCTCAACTTTCCGCGACTGGGCCTCAGAAGTTGCCCAAGCCCCGCGTGAGGTGGCTGAGATGAGTTTGTCACACAAGGTGGGTTCTGATGTTGAACGGGCTTACGCACGGTCTGACTTGCTGGATCGGCGGCGGGCGTTGATGGTGCGGTGGAGTGGGTATGTCGCCAACGAAACGGGAAAGGTTGTTAGCTTTGGAAAACGGTGAGCATATCCCAACATTTTTAATGCCCGTAGAATTACCCAAGTATTGCTTCCTATCTGAAGCAATTGAATGGATAGCCATCGGTAGAGTTCCGCAAGCCGAATTCCATATCGACGGAAGTCTGGAAGACCCCATCGAATACAGGTTTTATTCAGGGGCAATGCCTGACAATTTCGAACCCTCGTATGAGCACTCTTGGTTTGACCGGCTGGAGTTTCAAAGCGCTGGAATACCTATTGAAGAGGAATACTTTTTAGCTGCTGAAAAAACCTATTTTGAGTTTGTTCACCATTTGCCGCAACAGATAGCCGAACTTGAGGCAAAAGAACCAAGCGTGAGTGAAGATGATGACGGCAACGAATTTAACGTTTTCCAAAAGATGGCCGCTGATTACCGAGAAAAACTAGATGAACTTGGACCCTATCAAATAATAGTTGATCGGGTGGAGCGTCAGTTTGATGTATTGTACGAATTGGCTTGGGCAAAATTGTTTCAGTTTCTGCACAAAGGCGACGTTGCTTTAGAGGCAGTAAATATGCCTAGATGGGAAAAGTTGGTTGACGAAGGCGACTACGAGCGAGCCGCAAAATTTGTTCAAATCGAAGGAAAGAATTTCGTTTTAAATTTTGACTACAGGCAGAACAAAATCGAAATAGATGGTGTAAGTTTTGTGGCGCTTAGATTGAAAACAGCAGATATTTTGCGAAACCGCAGTGTTTTATTACAGCAAGGAAAATCTATCACTGTTGAGCGATTCGGAGCCTTTTATAGCACTAAAAATAGCTCACATTCAAACTTGCGAAGAAAACGAGGGCGTCCCAAAAGCATAGATTGGGACATTCTGAAAAAGCACCTAAATACTTTGGTTCAAGAGAACCGGGTGCCTGATGGCAAAGAAAACTGCATCTATGAATTGATTGCTTATTCCGAGAGGACATTGGGAAAGTCTCCAAGCAGAAGCTCGGTGCAGCGCCACCTGTCCAGCGATATGAATCGTATATATGCCCAAATTTAGATGCCCAGACCTTTAATGGACTTGGGCAATATGGGCACATTTTTTCGGGGCATTTAGGGCTGTAATATGGGTTATCAGAGCAAATTGAGACGATCATAATCAACCCCAATACTATTCAATATAGGCTTGGCGGAAATGACAAAACTCTTCGACGAAACCCGACACTATCAACCAACTGATCCAGAAATACTGTTGCTTCTCGGTACAAAGGCAAAACAAGCGCAGATGCGGCATTACCGGCGCGGTCCTACATACTACCGCTTAGGTCGCAAGATCATCTATCACGGCGCAGACCTGAACTCTTGGGCAGAAGCGAACAAGGTACATACTGGTCGCGAGAACACCTAGTGGCCAAACGATACAAAACGGGTCGGATCAAAAAGAACCAAGCCTACAATGTCGAAGAGTTGGCCGACGTAGTTGGTGTTACTCAAGCAACAGTGCGCAACTGGATCAAGGCCGGAATGCCTGTTCTTGATGGGAACAGGCCGATTTTTGTTTTGGGCTTTCAAGCACAAGATTTCCTACGGAAACGTACCGCAAAAGCAAAAAGGCCACTCGCTCCGGGTGAACTCTATTGCTTTGGGTGTAAGGCCCCCAGAATGCCATACGGCCTGATGGCTGACTTCGCGCCTTCAAATGCCACCAGTGGAAGCTTGATAGCACTGTGTGAGTGCTGCGAGCGGGAGGTATATCGAAGCATTTCGTTGAATCAAAAGGCAGCGTTTTCCGAAATTCTCGACATCGCGATTAGAGCCACTGAATGACCCTAAACGAACCAACCAAACCCCTCTTAAATTATAACTTGGGAAAGGACACGTAGACATGCGGAAATTCAATGCTGAAAACGAGCGGATCAAACGGCTATACTTGAATTACTCAAAGGAGGCTCTGGGGCTCGATCAAAAGTCGCTAGACAAGGTTTTAGCCGCGCTCGTGAAATTTGAAGAAAGCACCAATTATAAGTCTTTCAAGAAGTTTCATGTTGAGCAGGCTGGTAAGTTTAAGACTTATTTGTCGAAAACGAAAAGCGCAACTGGCAAGCCCCTGAGCATGACCACCACGGATGCGACATTGCGACTGGTGAAGTGTTTCTTCCAGTGGTTGGCAGGACAGCCGGGCTTTAAGAAAGTTCTGAGCTATTCTGACGTACAATATTTCAACAATAACAGAAATGATGCGCGCGCAGCTCACGCCCAGCGCCCAGTGCATTTCCCGTCGTTACAAGCAGCCTTTCACGCATTTCAAGCAATGCCAGCACGTAATGCGTTTGAGCATCGCGATAAGGCTGTCTTTGCGTTTCTAATGCTAACCGGCGCAAGGGATGGTGCTGTCGCATCCTTAAAGCTCAAGCATATCAATCTGGTGGATGGCAATGTGTTTCAGGATGGGCGTGAGGTGAAAACCAAAAATCGTAAGACATTTACAACCACCTTCTACCCGGTTAATCGTGCTTATCTGGATTGCTTCACAAGTTGGGTTCACTTCCTACGTGACGAAAAGTTCTTTGGACCAGAAGATGCGCTATTTCCTAAGCCTGAAAGAAGGCTAGAAGGCGGAAAATTCGTTTACGATACATTATCGCGGGAGAACTACTCCAACGCGCAGAAGATCAACCAAATTGTCCGTACAGCTTTTGCCAATGTTCAAATGCACACCTACACACCGCACAGCTTTCGTAAGACTTTAGGGCTACTGATGAACGATCTGGAGCTCACGCTGGAGCAGCAAAAGGCGTGGTCGCAAAACATGGGGCATGAGAACTTCACAACAACGGTTTCAAGCTATCTGCCAGTATCGGAACAAAGGCAGGCACAGCTGATCGCTGAAATGAAAGTGGGATAGACCTTTACGAAGCAATATCCATACGGACTCAGAGTGCAATTTACCGAGGAAGAAATCCGTACAGTTTCGTTGTTCTATAATGGTACTTCGACTTGCGGGATGTAGACAAACCTAAGCCAGCCCAACGGATGTACTTTCTCTTTGACCAATAAAGTAGTTTTAATCCGGCGTTTACAGTCCGAATTCAAATGAGAAGAATTCCATTCGAAAGACCAATGTGGTGGGGTAACCTTTGCAAAAAAAGTTATATCAAATCTGAGATTGCGGCCATCTAAATAGGGCATACGATACAAGAGTTGAGCCTAATGCAAAAAAGCATCATTATAAAGTGTAAGAGGGCAGAAATTACAAAGTCTAAAATCGGCAACTATTAAATATTTGGCGAGAGGTGCTCAGGGACAAACTATATTCATACTCCTGTCAATAGTAACCTAAAAATTCAGTATAGACCGCTGTATGGATGGAAACATGGTTTCCGAAAAATTCACGCTTATGAAAGGTCATGCCCTCCACCGCTACTGTGGCCACACGGCCCTTGGCGCAGGTACCGAGGCCCCCAAATCCATTTGCGCCATCAACCATCCACCAAAAATATCACCATTTACGTTTGTATCAGTGGGAATAGCGATGGTTTGTAAGGCAAAGTGGCTTAAAGGCGGTATGTTATCCTCCATGCTTGGATTTCGAGAGGGTTTTTTTAGCCCAAAACTCACCCATGAGTCCAATAAGTAGTGCGACCAGTGTGAACCATATTGGATAACTAATACTTGTTACATCGCTATTATAATTTACAAATGCCGCAACGCGCGCCTGATCAATGGTGTGAAACAGCGGATTCCAACTGAACCAACCCACCATGGCTGTCGGCATATATGCGGCGGGAATGAATTTCCCGGAAGTGAACATCTGAGCGCGCTGATAGACAGGTGATACCGTTTTTATAATAAAGGGAAGCATGGGTGCTATGGTCATTAAAACCATACCCACCCCGATGCCGCTCGACCATGCAAGGAAAGCGGGCAGCACCAACCCTCCAGGGTTGCTGATAGTAAGGTCCGCTCCGAAAACCCAAAGGAATAAAACGATGATTAGAACCGCTACAAATTGCAGGTAAAGTCCTGCAATTGCCTTGGCAATAATAGACAGAATAACTGTCATCGGTGTATGCATCATTATGGCAGAAGTGGCGGTGGATGCGCCTTTTACCGACGCAATTGCTTTGATATGAGTTAAAAATAGGACGATTCCTGTAAGTAAAAACACAAATAGGCTTCCGCGAATGGCGGCCCCGCGCCCCATAAATACGGAAATCATATAAAACAGAGCAAGAAAAACCACTATGTTACTGACTTCTTTCAAAACACCAAACGTCGCATTCCCGCTTTGCGTGCGCACCTCCCGCACAACAGAATGGAAAACTAGTTCCATGAACTCCAAGGTGCCTAAAATCAACGATTTGTTTTGCGGGGTGGTAGCCATACTCAATTTATCCGGTTAAATGCGCGTAAAAGCAGAGATACTTTGTCGGAAATTAAGGCATAAGTCTATAACGGGTTATAAACACCCAAAAATATTAAGGTTTAGTCTATGGAAAATGAGCGATTGAAGCGCAAATATATTGCGTTTCTGAAACAGACAAAAGGTAGAGACCACAAATCTTTGGACAAAGTCGCTGCTGCGCTGGTCAAGTTTGAGGAAAGCACCAGATTCAAACCGTTTAAACAGTTTCACATTGAACAGGCACGGCAATTAAAAACCGTGCTTTCCAGAGCTAAAAACCCTGTCACGAGGAAGCCCCTTAGTTTGATAACCATTGATGCAACGCTGTGAATGGTAAAAGGGTTTTTTCAGTGGCTGGCGTGGCAGCAGGGATTTAAAAAAGTTCTGAGCCACGGTGATGCTGAGTACTTCAACAACAATGGCAAGGACGCACGCGCAGCGCATACGAAACTCGCTAGGCCCTTCCCAAGCATCAAGGCCGCGTATCACGCGTTTCAGGCTATGTCAGAGGCAACTGAACTTCAGCACTGGGACAAAGCCATATTTGCCTTTCTCCTGCTAACTGAAGCGCGTGTAAGCGCAGCTGCTACTTTAAAAATAAAACACACCAATTTGGCTGATGCAACGGTGTTTCAAAATGGCCGTGAAGTCGACACAAAAAATAGCAAGGTCTTCACCACAACATTCTTTCCTGTAGATTCGTCCTATTTGGAGTGCTTTACCTCTTGGGTAAACCACTTAACCGCCAACCGATTATTTGGTGCTGAAGATGCGCTATTCCCAAAACCATGGCGCGAATTAATGGACGGGAAGTTTGCATTTAAAAAGTGTTGCGGGAGCATTATTCTAACTCAGCTAAAACCAAAAGCATTGTCGGGCAAAGCTTCGCTAATGTTCATATGCCGCAATACACTCCACACAGTTTTAGAAGCACGCTAGGCTTACTTATGTCCGACTTTAACCTTTCCGTTTAAGTACAAAAAGCTTGGTCGCAAAATTTGGGTCATAAGAATTTTGCAGCCACGGTTTCTAATTATTTGCCAGTTTCAGAGCAAAGGCAAATAGACATATTAAGTTCGCTTTGGTTTACAAAATCGCGTAGGTCACGTATTTTGTTACCGCCTTAATCATTATATGAGGCATGTGAAAGATCGTATGCGAGCTTAGAAGGCAGCTGTTTCGCAAACAAGTCCGCCGGAAATGCAGGAAACCTACACCGGATTCCGAATGTGCGGGTCGCGAACATATAATTTTGGTGCGATCACTCGGCCCATGTCATATTGACCAATAATAAAACTTGTGACAGACAACAAAACTAACAATGTGGAAGCCAAAATGTTAGGAATATGATGTGTCTATCCTGTATAGTAAACTAATTTGCAGGAATATTTCTGAGAGCATTTTAGACTTTAGAAAAACGACTGATGAAATTGAGATTCAAAGAGTTACCGCGACTGTGAGTGCACTTAGTATTATTAAAACGATTTACATAGTCAGATGATACAATCGGCGATATCTTAGATTATTGGTGACTTTATTTCGGGAGTTAAAAATTGTTTGACGAAGTATTATTTAAGACCCTAACAGACCTATGCAAAGAACATCTACAGAATCAAAACTGGTTGGGTTTAAGAGATGATGCCGAAAGCCTGTTAAAGAAATTTCCAGAGCACGCACACGGAATCAGCTGGCTCACCATAGCTGAATGGCGCCTAGGTGATCATAAGAAAGCAGAAACACTTGCTGCGCGCGCTATAAAAGAGTTTCCCCAAAATGCATGGGTTTGGGAAAACCAAGCGAGGCTTGCCAATTTCAGTCAGGATTGGGCCCTCGCAAGTAAACGCTGGGAGGAATGTATTGCGCTATTTCCTAATTCAATTGGGGCATATGTCGAAGGATCAAGGGCATATATAAACCAACGCATGCCGCAGGAAGCACAAAAACTCTTAGACTTAGGTCGTCGGAAATCGCCTGACAATTGGCACTTATTGGTGGCACAGGCAGACTATTTTGTTGATCAGTCTGAATGGAGTAAAGCACGTGCGCAATGGTTGATTATATTACAAAAGTTTCCTGACAGTGTAGTTGCGCGTCGAAAATCGGTTGATATTATGCACCGTACACAAGATCACATTGGCGCACTCATAGTTATGATGGAGTGGATTAATTCAGAAGCCGGCGTGCAACCCAACGAATATTTGGTTGCCGTTCGCGCATTTGTTCGCGCATTTGATGATCTGGATTTAAGTGAACCAAGAAACGGTGAATTTTTAGTAACATTGGTAAATCAACCACTAGGCACAAATAATCCCTCTGAAGTAAGTGAACTCGTTAAATTTTTACAATCTTTACCTTTATCTGATACCCCGAAATACCAAAAAATAGTAAATTTTGCAAAAGTACTTTTTCAAGATTTAAATTTGGATCAAAATAGAGAAATACGTCTGTTTTCGCTTGCTGTTGGAATTCCGGATTTGGCTGTAAGTGAATTGGAATTATTTGACCTGATTTCGAACTCAGACATAGATAGATTTAGCCGTTATTTTTCGGGATATCTGCCTCACGTAGAGAACGTTCGTGCACTGAAATTACTCTTGCTCCAAAAAGCCGATACTAACTTCCTTAGTAGTTTATCGGAAGCGGGATTAAAAAACCTGCATCTTTTTGCAGCTACAGACCCTGATTTTAATAGTCTATTACAAGCTGAAATTACGAAGAAGATTGACGGACCAAAGCTTAGTAAACGCATTCTGGCGCCGGGGTATAACAAAAACAGGATTCGAATTGCAGTTTGTATTAGTGGGCAACTTCGTGGCTACAAAAGCGCATATCCCTCATGGAATGCATTGAATTTGCAGGATCAGGATACGCACTTATTTGTGCACAGTTGGTACAATATTGGGCAAAAGTATCCAGCACCCATCAATGCTGCTCGGTCGTTTTCTGGAAGGTTTCTCACTTGCTTTAGGGAAACATCGGGTTCCTATGGTTTTGCTCACCTCGAGTCAGAATATCCCACTCTATTCAATACGTATAGAACCGGTATGACTGCAAACCTAAAGGATATTAAAGAATTCTATTCAACTGACGCAGTTATATTGGAGGATGACTCTGATCAAAAATTTCTAGACTACACCAACCCTATGAAAATGTTCTACAAGATTGAACAATCATGGAATATGGTTAAGGATTCTGGAAAAGATTTCGATCTCATTATTCGCATTCGGCCCGATAAAGAATTGAGGACAATCTCTGAAGTTGATTGGGCTGACCTGTATCGGATTTGTTCAACTAAACCGACAATTTGCACAGATGGGCCATTTCGCATTAATTATGATCTAAACCTTATCGTTGGCGATCAGTTCGCAATATCAACACCAGACTTGATGAAATATTATAGCGAAATCTATTCTCATACCCTCGATGGATCTGGGCAGATAAGGGACCGTGCCGAATATAAACATGTGCATCGAAAACTAGCATTTTCATTGTATAATGAAGGGATTGTGGCACGCAACAATTCATATATTGTGCCTGGGCTTCCTCTGAATCCTGAAGAACTTGGAGCTTCCGCTATACTTGATCTGATAACTAAAGATATAGAGCGCCGTAAAACAACACATTTAGATGAAAAATTTATAGCTGCATTGCGTGCTGATATTAAATAGGTTTGACGGATTACCACCTTGCGAGGAAAGTGAATTATGGATTTTGCCATAAATAATACGATTTGTTCTTTTACACTTACTCCTGATTTGTTCGACTATTTCCTAGAAAAAAGCATATATTTTTTCGATCATCGTAGACTCAGAGCACAACAAGGCCGAAGGTTTACTTTTCTGCGAGAGGTAAAGCTTGGATCGTATTCTAGTATTTTGAGCGGGACAGAAATTGTAAATGTTGGTTCGTATTCATATTCACATTCACCCTTGAGACACACAATGTCTGTTGGGAACTATTGTTCTATTGCTGGGAACGTCCAGACTATGGGGGCAGACCACCCCTTCGAGCGGTTTTCTTCTGGTTCTTTTACATACGATTCTGCGTTTCCAATTTGCGCAGATAGTTCGGCCGATCTCAAAGACAGGTTTAAGCCAGTTAGAAATACTAGGGCCGATGCTGTAAAGGCACAGATATCGCATGATGTCTGGATCGGCGGTCAAGTACTACTTGCAAATTCTATTAATATCGGCACTGGCGCAATTGTTGCAGCGGGTTCTGTTGTAACCAAAAATGTTGCCCCTTATACAATTGTAGGTGGCAATCCAGCACGGGTCATTCGCAAACGCTTTCCGGATGAAATATGCGAAAGACTGTTGGCCACCGATTGGTTTTCGCATCACTTTCCCTTTTTTAAGGGCGTCGATGTAAGTGACGATCTTGAAACAACAATTCATCAATTAGAAACAGTCATTGCGACAGGCAAAGTTCCGCAAATTGAGTCGCATTCGACAGTTCTAGATCTGCTCTCTGAATATGCGGGTGAAGATCTGAGCAAATAGAATAGTGGGGCAATCTAACTGCGCGGTTATCGCCTCGCACAACTCAGCCTGTTTGCGATGGGTCTCTCGAATTCCTCCGCTGTCTAAATTTAAACCTCAGCGCAATCGGAGCGCTTTGCTTGTTGGTAGCAGCACATCGTTAAGTATGGCGACATATTCATCGGGCGTACCGCAGAAAGTTACACTTTTAGCTGAAACCAATTGGTATTTTACAGTCATTTGCTTTGCAATCAGAGCATTGTAAAGGGGTGCAACATAGCGCTCGCCGCCTTGAAGATCCGACGGATCTACTTCTAAAGTCTGCTCAAATGCCTGATTAAAATCCCCTGCGCGCTGGAAAAAATACAATCCTGTAGAGCAGAGCTCGGAAACGCGCTCTTTTTCCGTCACTCGAATTGCGGAATGATCTGATCCTGGCTGGACGAACGACCAATGGTCACCTTCACCGATGAAAACCTCTAAGTAGCCATCGGTAGTGTTAATATCGAATTCTGTGGGCAGGGAAAAATCAGATTGGAATGAATCAATATTGAAAATAACGATTGGGTCCGAAGGCAATAATGCTACTTGACGGATGGCAATCCAAACCGTTTCTGCCTGCCCACTTGTCGGCCCATCAAGTTTGGCAATGCGGATATTTTTCTCTGGAAGCCCCATGCTCAAGCATTTTTCTTTTACAAAAGCTTCTGTGGCTGGATCGTCCCGAAAAGCAAAAATAAAGGTATGTTGTTGAAAATATTGTTTAAATCCGATCACGGCGTGTTCAAATACCGAGAACCCGTGCAAATCGAGCATAAATTTGGGGACCGTGTAGCCCGCGTCTGCGAAACGTTGACTTAAGCCACCCATTGGGAAAACGAAGTTCATGTGCACTCCAAGCTAAGATTTGCAATTCTCAATGCATTTGCGAACAGATGTTTTTGACGCTCTTTAGACTCCGCATGTAACGGGAGCATAGAAAAGAACAAAAGGGCAGTCATCGCCAACAGCTCGCTTTTGCAAATACCGTAGTGCCGATCAGAAAGATCGAACAGCATATCCGATATTTGTGAGGGTTCTGGAACGTCAGTTGGCGAGAACTCCCAATTTATCGGGCTATGTTCGATCAGATAGCTTCGGCAGTTCAGGATGTGATCGTATTTTCCGACAATAGAATGTGATAGTTTTGCTATGTCATACCGATAGTCGCCATAGTATGTGGGGAGACCACTCCATGTCATTGCTCGGGGATCAATGGTTATAACGCGTGTGGCCTTGAAGTCGTAAAAGGTATTTCCAAAAAAGAAATCACCATGCATAAAGCGAATATCATCCGGTTGGGATGGTCGAATTTTGGCTAAAAGTGTGTCGATTAAAAGCTCAATTGACCCCACCCGTTTTCCATTTAACGAAAGGTTATCAAAAGACTCGAACTCTTGTGATTTCGAAAACTCAGCAAACCTGATTTTGGTCTTCTCAGCAAACATTTGAGTAAAAAATTCCGCCGCAAACGCTTTTGAGCTTTCTGGAGAGTCTTCTGAGGGACGGTGCTTGCCAGCAATTTCTAAAAAATTAAAACAGCCGGACAGAATTCCCGACCAAACATGCCCTGGCAAATTTCCGAAAACAAACAAGTCGCTAAGTAATGGTTGATAGATGTATTCCAGATTATACCCGGCATGATGATAGCGGTCGGCTTGGCCAAGATACCGCGGAGCGTAGGGTCTCAAGTCATAGGGCAAGTCCCTAAACCAAGTCGCCTCAGCCCGCATTTTGTTGGTTTGCGCTGATGATTTACGTAATGTGATACCATTTGACTCGATGCTGTTAAAAGCTCGTGCGACGGCAAAATCTCTTTTGGACTGATAGTAGTGCGCCAAGTGCCCAAAATCGAACCATGTTACTACCAATTCTTTTGCGAAAGGTATTTGGTGTTCGTACCTATTGAGCGCGCCAATAAAATTATCTGCCTCGGTCAGCGCAACTTTTAGCATGTCACAATCGGACATTTTGAAATGCCCACAGAGAACTCGGCGTTCAGAAAGGCCTTCTCCATGGCCAGATGTAAATGGTGCTTTTGGGGTTTCTGGAGAATGGTATGACCAGAAATGATTGGACGACTCGTTTTGGTACGACACAAGGTCAGGGTGTTCATTTTTGCGACCCTGAACCAGTGTATCCCCGAACAAGATTTCTATTGGCCCAGGCAAATCAATTGCCTCGAGAGCAAATAGCGCTGACTGCCGTAGGCTCAGGTCTGGCTTCAGGCGAAGCACCGCGATACCGAGTTGGTCCAGTTTCTTTTGATCAACAGGCAGTACAGGGTAATCATCTGGTAGCGTGAGGAACACCTTGCCTTCGGCTAGCTTGCATTGGTGTTCGAACAACCTTCGCCCGCCAATAGGAAGGAAAGCTGGCGGAATATATCCGAGTTCGGCGGCCATATCGTCGCCGATATAAGCCGCAGAAAGGATTAGAAAAACTGGTGGGAACGATAATTTAAGCTCAGACATTGATCAACTCAATGATTTGTTCATAGCTGAGCGACACAAATTCCTGTGGTCGTATCGCTTTGTCGTCGACATAAAACCCTTCGGTTCCGCACCATGGTTTACCCACACGAATTTCGTCATATGGCACATCATGTTTCGCGAGCCAGGCGATGATAACCGGCACCGTGTGAGCAATTATTTTTCCCTCGTTACCATCATACGTCCGCATATTTCGGGCTGTGCTTATAACGATAGAAAATCCACTATTTCGGTAAGTCCTAAGCATTTCTATCACTTCAGTATTAGGCGGTTTTTCTGAATACGTTGAATCATCATGTTTTGTAATGGTGTTGTCCAAATCAATAACTATCTGTTTCATTACTTCCTTGTTATCCCCAACATATTATGTCTAAATTTCAATTTAGCGAAAATTTCATGGTGAAGCGATTCCACCGTTTCTTATGCTAATTCTTCCAAACCTATATTTCGAATCCCGAGTTCATTTAAGTTGGCTTTCCGGTGATTGCCAAGCGGAAACTAGCCTTGATTGTCAAATGTGATGTTTTGAGTTATGGGGTCACGCGGATATTTGATTGGTTTGTGTAGTTTCTTCTACTCCTTCAAATTGGGTATCAATGACGAAACTAGCAGGGCTATCTGTACCTCGCCATAATATCTTAGTATTCGTTCTTTTGGAGCAGTTAAACGTTAACTGACTGACCAACTTTGCAGGACCAATTCTGTTGATGCTTATTGGAGATCGCCTGATTTCTTGTGTTGGTGTGTGAAAACAATTTCAATCGCCACATTGAACTTCGTGTATGCAGCTAGTGTTTTTATGGGTTCTTACTGTGCTTGTACGATAAATGCTATAAGAGCCTTGCGACACGTGGTATAAATAGTGGTACATCTTTGAAAGATTTTATTTTTTATTACTATTTACTATTAGTTGCAAGAAAACAGTAGCGGACACCTCCTCCGCCATCCAGCTTCATCTCTTTCATTCATATGTTTTGTTATCGGAATTCTCTCCGCAATTGCAGGAGTTAGCTGTATGCCAGTGTAATCCCCCCGAAAATAAGTGGCGTTCACAAGTAGAGTTTTCTCGGCATACTTAACTGAGGAGATTTTGATGAAGAAAGCACGATATGGTGACGCCCAGATT
>Ga0209345_10004258_pt1 | contig 13968 bp, 10 predicted proteins | sample Cruoilmetagenom7_FD_187294 | JGI IMG/M metagenome (GOLD analysis project Ga0209345, IMG submission 187294) | Oil polluted marine microbial communities from Coal Oil Point, Santa Barbara, California, USA - Sample 7 (SPAdes) (version 2) | ecosystem: Environmental > Aquatic > Marine > Oil seeps ... | reverse complement strand
CATTCGCGCGCGCTGGCGCATCGCTACCGATGCTCGCCGCACCGCGGACGAATATGTCGTCTGGCTCCGCCAGCTACTGGAACTGGAAGGCCTGGCGATTGGCGACGTTGACGCTGTGATCATCAGCACGGTGGTTCCGCGTGCCCTGCATAATCTGACGGTCCTGTCGGAAAAATATTTCGGCGTGGTCCCGCTGGTCGCGGGCCGGGGAGCGGCAGATTGGGGTGTCGCGCTGGATGTCGAACAACCCGACAGTGTCGGTGCCGATCGTGTGCTCAATGTGATCGCGGCGCATCAGAAATATAATCAGGATATTGTCATCATCGATTTTGGTACGGCCACGACCTTCGACGTTGCTGATTATGAAGGCGCCTATAAGGGCGGTATCATTGCGCCCGGGATCAATCTTTCGCTTGATGCTCTGGTCGGAAAAACCGCGCAATTGCCACGTATCGCGCTGGAATCACCCGAAAGCGACAATGTCATCGGAACCACGACCGAAAGCCAGATGCTGATTGGCATTTTCTGGGGCTATGTCGCGATGATCGAAGGGCTGGTCGCGCGGACCAAGGCGCAAATCGGCCGACCGACCAAAATCATTGCTACCGGTGGATTAGCCGTACTTTTTGACGAACACACAGATATTTTCGATCATCTGGAAGCAGATCTGACTCTTCAGGGCCTGCATTTCCTCTATCAGCGAGCAACAAACGCTTCATGACAAAAGCTAAAAAAGAACTTCTATTCCTGGCCCTTGGCGGTTCGGGTGAAATCGGCATGAATGTCAACCTGTACGGCTGTGACGGCAAATGGGTGATGGTGGATCTCGGCATGACCTTTGCCGACCCCAGCTATCCGGGAATCGACCTGATTCTGCCCGATCTTGAATTTATCGAGAAGAACCGCAAGGATCTGCTCGGCATCGTGCTGACTCACGGTCATGAGGATCATATTGGTGCGGTTCCATATTTCGCGGCTGATCTTGATGTTCCGCTGTTCGCGACCCCGTTCACCGCAGGGCTTATCCGGCGCAAGCTGGAAGAGGTCGGACTGGAAAAACAGGTAGAGCTCAATATCATCCCCAATGAGGGCAGTTTTGATCTTGGTCCATTCGGGTTCCGTTATCTGCCGATCGCGCACTCTATTGCCGAGGGCAATGCGATGCTGATCGACACGCCTTATGGCCGTATTTTTCATACCGGTGACTGGAAGCTGGATGCCGAACCGGTCCTCGGTGTTCCATCGACTCCCGAAGATTATACCAAAATCGGTGATGAGGGCATATTGGCGATGGTTTGCGATTCGACCAACGTCTTCAATGAAAGCGCCTCCGGTTCGGAAGGCGAAGTGCGTCGCAACCTTATGCGGGTCGTCGAAGAGATTGATACACGGATCGTGGTAACGACCTTTGCATCCAACGCTGCGAGGCTCCAGACGCTCGGCGAAGTCGCAATACATGCGGGGCGCAAACTCTGCGTGGCCGGTCGTTCGCTCGACCGGATTATCGAAAATTGCCGCGAAAACGGCTATCTCAAGGATTTTCCGCCGACTGTAGACTTTCAGGAGGCGATGAGTCTGCCACGCGACAAGGTCATGATCATTGCAACCGGCGGTCAGGGGGAGGCGAGAGCTGCCCTGGGCAGGATTGCAAGCGATAGCCACCAGATCAAACTCTCCGAAGGCGATCATGTGCTCTTTTCATCCAAACAGATCCCGGGCAACGAAATCGCGATTGGCCGGATCCAGAATCAGCTTGCGGCCAAAGGTGTCGTGATGATCACCGAGCGTCAGGAACATATCCACGTTTCGGGTCATCCCGGACAGCCAGAGCTGGCGCAGATGTACGAATGGATCAAGCCGGAAATTCTGGTGCCGGTCCATGGCGAAATCCGGCATATGAAAACGCAGGTTCGCTTCGGCCTTGAACAGGGTATTCCGAAAGCGATATTCCAGCAGAATGGCGATGTCGTGCGACTGGCTCCCGACGGACCAAAAATAGTCGGACAGGAGCGCACCGGACGGCTCGTCCTTGATGGCGACGTGATCATCCCGGCGGATGGAAAAACGCTGAACGAAAGGCGCAAGACGGCGTATAACGGGATGATATCGGTCGCTATCGGTCTGGACCAAAAAGGCAAGATATTCGGACAACCAGTGCTGAAAATGCACGGTGTTCCGCTGGAAGAAGACGAGGAAGATTTTCTTGATGAAGTGGTCGACACGATTATCGGCAAATATTCCAAGCCGGTTGGCGACATCGACAAGTTCAATGAAGCGATCCGCCTGCTTGTCCGGCGGACAGCGACCGAATGGACCGGCAAGAAACCGGTCGTTTCGGTGCTCACTGTGGAGGCTTAGCCAGCCATGGAACTCTACTCCATTTTCGCGATCTATGTGTTGTTCTGGGTGACAGCGGCGTTCATCATCCTGCCCATTGGCATCCGCAGCCATCATGAGACCGGCGAAAAAATGGTAAAAGGGCAGGCGGACGGTGCTCCGGCCAATTTCCGCCCCTGGCGGGTATTGTTGCTGACCACATTGCTGGCGACGGCGATGTTTGGCTTATTCTACCTCAACTATGTCTATGGCTGGATCAGCATAGATACGATTGATTTCTTCGATAGCCGGGAACGGATGAAAGATATCTGATCCTAGCTGCGCAGACGTTCGATCGCCTGGGCCAGAGCGACATAAAGCTTGCCGACGTCCGATGACAGCAGGGTCACGCTGATCGCGCTGCCATCACGGGTGGCGAGCACACCGCGCAACATCGCTTCGAAATCATGGATGTAGCGGTTCACATGCTCGCGGAATTCGTCATTGCCAGAATATTGGGCCAGGATTTCGCGTACTTCACGATTGTCGAGCAAGCGAACGGCGCGCCGCGTAAAGATACCGCGATCACCCTTCAGATAGGCCGCCCATTCGGTGTCGGTGACATCGTTAGACAGGATTTTTCCGACATCAATCGAGATGGAATTGAGCGACTCGGTCAACTGCGCCACCCGCCGCGTGAAATTCTCGTCGTTGCTTTGTTCCGCTTTTTCCTTTGCAAACAGGATGCGTTGCTCAAGCTTCGTGGTCATATCCTCGATCGCAGTCAGTTGATCGGTGAGATGCGCAGCGGTTGACTGGGTCGTCGCGACGGCACCCGATACGGCCTGCTCCAGTTTCGGTGCTATCGAAGCGATCTTGTCGTCGATGATCCGATTCAGCGCTTCTTCGCTTACCTTTTCAAAGGCTTGGGTCGAACCTGTAATGGAATTTTCCAGTACTTCCCGCGAATGTTCGGAAGCCTGTTTGGCTGTTTCCTTCACGCGGAGGAGGGCGCTGATCAATTTCTCGCCGGCGCTTTCGGCAAGAGATTCATTCTGCTCGCGCACTTCGTCAATGGCTCTGGAAATATCGGATATCTGTTCGACAATGGATTGGCTCGCAACACCGCCATCTTCCTGCAATTTTTTGATCTGTTCCTGTTGCTGGCTGATGGACAGGTCCGTTTGGGCAATTTGTGCCGCTATTTTGACAGCATCTTCCTTCGCCTTGTTCGCTTCGCTGGCGATCTGATTATAGAGGGACAGGCTTTCCTTGGACTTTTCGGAAACACGTTCGAAAGCATTGGGCAAGGTTTCGTCCAATTCCCGCGCGCTGCTGTCCAGCGCAACGAGCAGGCGTTCCATCCTTTCGATCATGCCATCGGCGAGACCATGTCCGTTTTCCAGTGACTGCTGAAGGGCGGCGCTATTCTGTTCCATCGCGGTCATCGCAAAGGCCAGTTTCGCGGTTTTGTCACCGCTCTGATTGTCGAGCTGTTTGATATGATCGGAGATTTCGGAAACCGTCCGGTTCAGCGTTTCTGCCAGCACTTTCAGGCGCGCTTCTTCGTTGTCAGCAACCTGTCCGGCTGACGCCAGGGCGGCTTCCAGATCGTCCAGCTCCGCGCGCATTGCTTGCGCCGATTCCGATGTTTCCGTCGCCAGCTCGGTGCGGGTCTGGCGGAGGGCTTCGATTGTTTCCGCAGTCGTCGCTTTCAACAAGTCCGCCAGCTGGGTCGATCCGGCACCCGCATCATCAAGCTGCTTCATCAGGCTGGATTTGATTCTTTCGGCTTCGCCAGCGAGACTTTCTACCGACAGGGCTGACTTGTCGGTCAGATCATCAAGGCTCTTTTTGGCTGCTGCGCCGACTTCCGCGATTCTTCTGAGGGTTGAGACCATGGCTGCCATTTCGGTCTGGGCGGTGCGTCCGGCATTGCCGATCTGATTGGTGACGTCCTTGGCGGTGTTGATGATGACCGGCAGATGTTCGCGCAGCTGCTCAAGATTCTTGTAGGCAGAGTCACCGACCTTATCGAGCTTTTGCATTTTGCCGAGACCATCTGCCAGCGAACTCTTGATCAATTCGGCAGCATTGGTCAGCTTGACCGAGGACTGATCCCCGAGAAATTCCAGTTCCCGGGTTTCCTGACCGAGAAATTCCCGCGCAACACTGAGCTCATTGTTGATGGTTTTTAGCCGTGTTTCCAGAAGCTCGGACTCGGTGCGCAGCGATGACGATACATCGGCAAAGCGATTGGCCTCTTTGGTGCTGTTGCGCATATAGAGCAGATAGAAAATACCCAGGGTGACGATAGGCAGGCACCATTGGGTGAGCAGGTCTATTCCATATTTGGCCGTCCGCATTGTCGTAAAAATGTCGCGGTTTGCCCAAAGGTAAAATGCGGTCCATCCGGCTATGGAAAGGGCCAGTAACAGCGGGGGTATAGAGAGAGCGCGCGCGGCTGAGGCCGGTTCATCTGCAGCATAATGACTCCAGCTTTCGTCTGAAGAATCATCACTATTCTGCGGAGTTTCTTCAGAAAAATCCTGTCGATCGATTTCCGGCTCGGGCGCTTCGCTTTCGATGCCTGCGGTTGATTCTTCATGGTTGTCATCGGGGGTTTCGTCCCGATCACGCCACATCCCGATAATCTTGTTTTCACCTGCCATGCAGGCTTTTAACACAAAATGGAATCATATAAACCATAAGTTAACCATGTCGGATGTAAACCGGCCAAATGTCTTTTGATTACGGAGCTTTGGATGCCGCTTTGACGGCTGCAGTGGGGGACGACCAGTCGCTCGTCGTGGAGTTGCGAGAGGCATTTCTGGAAAGTGCAAGACGGCAGGTCGACCTGTTGGGCAGATCGCGTTGCGATGCCAATTGGGAATATGCCGCATGGCGTCTCAAAGGACTGGCGGCAAGTTTTTCAGCCACCAAAATTCTGCAACTGGCCGACGAGGCTGCTCATTCGGCACCGGGCGATCCGGTAATATTGCGTAAATTGCAGAGCGCTGTTTCCGAGGTCGAGCGCCATCGGGACTGACTTAGCCTTTCCGGTGCACTGAACGCGCCTTCTTCTCCAGATTATCGCTTGGCATGTTTGGGCGGCACCATCTATGGACGGAAATGACCTTCCTATTCATTGATCGGGACCCCAATATCCGTGAAACTGGCACTGATTTCTCTGGCGAAAGACGATCTCGACGGAAACGGACCAATTGCGTTGCTGCCCTTGTTTGGCGGAACCCTGCTCGATTTGCAGATTAGCGCAGCGCAACGGTTTGGCTGCGAAAAATATATATTCCTCTGTCCGGTAACTCATGGTGCGCTGCTGCAGAAGATTGATGCGATGAAGCAGCAGGGACTGGATGCCGAATATGTCCGCAGCCCCAGTGATCTGGTACAATATGCAAGCGATCAGGACCACATCATCTATATTGCCGATGGTATATTGCCGAATGCGGAGATTGTCGATCAGTTGAGCGGAACACCGCAGGAATTGCTCTTTACCGTGCTCCATGCCGATGAATATCAGGAGTTCGAGCGTATCGACCTCAACCAGCGCTGGCTCGGGATCGTATCGCTCAGGACGTCCCGTCTGAGCGCAATGATCGATATCCCGGATGACTGGGAAGTCGGTTCGGCCTTGCTGAGGACCGCCGTTCAGGCCGATTGTCCGCGTGCGATAATATCGGATCGCAAAATGGGTTCGGGCGCGATTGCCCATGTGCAAAGCGAAGTCAGCGCGGAGCAGTTCACCCGTCGCAGGTTGAGAGAAATGCCGACAAAACGGGATAATTTCCTGAACCGCTTTCTGCTTCACCCCCTGATCAAGCGCAGCCTTCCCCGGCTCTGGAAAAACGACGCGGCGCCGCAATATCTTGGAATTGTTTCCCTGACGGCCGGAATCCTGGCAATTCTGACGGCGGTGCTGGGCTATCCTGTTGCATCGCTGTCGCTGCTTTTCTTCGGCAGCACGGTGCAATTTGCCCGGACAGCGATGGTACAGTTTGACGCTATTCTGCCGATCCGCGACTGGACCGGCTGGGCGCTGGATTTGCTTGCCGCAACCGGAGTGGGGATATTGCTATTCCATGCGTCCGACGCGGTAACACTGGTGCCAAATATCGTGATTGGAGCGTTGTTGCTCGCCCATCTGCTGCTGTCTAGCAGGAAACCGGTCAACAGACCGCTGGCGCTGGCCCGACCGGACTTGCGACTGGTTGTGCTTGGCTTGCTGCTGGGAACCATTTTCGGACATTTTGCATATGGCCTCTATGGCGCAGCGCTTTACTCCGGTCTGTTCCTCGTTCTTGATCGCTATCTGGCGAAGGATTCGCCGGGAAAACCGGCCTTGTCGGATGAATAGCGAATATCTCGCTTAGTGGCTTGTTAACCACATTAGGGTACGGCCAATCTATGGCACAGCAAGATATTCCGATGAACGAAATGATGAATATGGATATCATCCGATTTGCATCGGCAATGGCAGACAAAGCCTCGTTCATTGCCGAGGATTTTGCTCAGGTCCTGTTTCCCAAAACCAGCGTCATTTTCAATGATCGTATGCGGTCCAATGCGCTGCAATATCTGCGCAGTGTCGTCGGTCAGCTCGAACAGCAGATATGCGTGATCGCAACCCGTGAATTTGATGTCGCGCAGGACGTGCTCCAGAAGATTGCGAATGGCGGAGAAGGCCAGAGCTACCGATTGCTGGCGGATTCCGGTTTGCTCAGGACGACCGAGATCGTCCAGCACCTGTTTATCAAAGCACAGCAAAGCGAACTGGCGGCACGATTACTGCAAAAGATTTCCCAGCAGGATCTCGAAGCGACTTTGACGCGTCATCTCGATCATCAAGATCCTGTTGTTGCCGAAGCCGCCATGGGATTGCTGGTCGCGCAATCCAAGACGACCGGTACCGCAGGAGAGATTTCTGCGAGCCTCGCAGATTTGTCTGCTGAAATTGCTTATGCTTTCGCCTGGCCGGTTACGGCTTCGCTTGCCAGGCTCTCCGGCTTGTCCGGTCCGCAACTGCAACAGGCAACGGAACGATTTCTTGCCGCGCATGACGAGAGCGCCGGGGTCGCGCGCAAGGCCAGCCGTCTTGCCCAGTTGGTCGAGCAGTCGGGCACAGCAGAAGACAATATCCCGCATCCGATGAGAGATGGCCTGTCGTTGTTCATTGCGCGACTGGCGAGACAGACCGGATTGACCAGTGATCAGATCGTGAGCTTTACCGCCGAGCCGAATATGGCGCGCTTCGTCGTCGCGATGCGCGCAGCAGATTTCCCCGTCCAAGAGGCATTGTCCGTCTTTTCCGCGCTGGATGGCGGCGACCATATTCTGACCGCAGCAACCTATCAGGAGACTGATCGCGACCGGGCGCTGGCGTTGGTGTCAAGTTGGACCGCCCCCGATGCCTATCAGAATGCCAAGCGGATTCTGGCCGATGACAGCCTGGGTGATCGAGGAAAATGACGGCATCGGGCAAACTGGCCGAACCGGTCCGGGGACAGGTGGACGCCGACGGTATGCTCTTGTCGGCCGATCCGTTGCTGATGCGCCTTCACTTGCGCAGCGGTGGCGCTGAAGGTGGACCATTGGCCGTTCCCGAACTGGCGGAAATTTGCCGGATAAGCAGGCGGTTGAGGATGAATCTGTCGCGAGCCGTGCAGGCATCCGACGATGACTGCCGGATCGATATGTGGGTGGAAACACGGTTTGTCGCGTCGGATAAGGAACCGCAGGTCAGTCTTGCGATTATCGACTGGAAAGAACGACCATATGATGACACCGACAAAATAGACCCGGCACGCGAACGGGATTTTGACCGTTTGGAAGGGCGCGGAGCGATCAGGACCGATGCGGCGTTGCGGATCATTTCGCTGCAAATGCCGGTCGAATCCGGGCATCTGCCCGATGCCATCGGGCAGTCTTTGCTCGAGATATATGACGTCTTCCCCCCGTCCGCTCACGCACGGTTGCTCGAAGCGGTGGCCGAACGACAACCGATCCGCAACCAGCGGATGCGGGAGAAAAGCGGAAGCCAGCGTTTGTTTCTGTTTCAGGGGCAACCGCTGATAGACAAAGCCGGTATTTTTGCCGGCTACCGTTTTACGGCTGTGCCTGACGGTCCGGAAGCAAGCGGCCAGGATGCGCAGGCGATGACCGGAAAGCTGATTAGCGACAATCTGTTCGGTTTCCAGCTCGGTCCCGCCCTGCGTCAGCCATTGGGCAAAATCATTGCCAATGCCGAAACGATCAGCAGCAAGTTGCAAGGGCCGCTGCGGGGAGACTATGCCAGCTATGCCAAGGATATCGCCTCGGCGGGCCGCCATTTGCTCGATCTGGTCAATGATCTTTCCGATCTTGAGGCGATCGAGCGGCCAGAATTTACGGTCGCGGCGGATGATATTGATCTTGTTGATCTGGCCCACCGCGCGGCGGGCCTGCTGGCGGTCAAGGCTTCCGATCACCAGATACGGATCGATCTTCCCGACGAGGGCGGGAAACTGCCTGCTTGCGGCGAATTTCGCAGGTCGTTGCAGATTCTCGTCAATCTGATTGGAAATGCAATTCGCTATTCACCCGATGGCTCGGTTATCAAGGTGCGCGTTGCTGCCGATGAGGAATTTGCCCGGATTTCGGTGACCGATCAAGGCGATGGCATCGCTGCGGAAGATCAGGACAGAATTTTTGAGAAGTTTGAGCGACTGGGGCGGTCGGGCGACGGCGGCAGTGGTTTGGGGCTGTTTATCTCTCGCCGGCTGGCGCATGCAATGGGCGGCAGTCTGATCGTGAAGAGTGCCGCCGGCAAAGGTTCCACCTTCACCCTGTCGCTCCCATACCGGGAATAGTCAAAAAAAAGGGGAGCGTAAAGCTCCCCTCTTTCATCAATGTTTATAGCCTTTAGCGCTTGTCGATCGGCACATAATCGCGCTTGGCCGGACCGGTGTACAACTGGCGCGGCCGACCGATACGCTGGCCCGGATCGGAGATCATTTCGTTCCACTGCGCGACCCAGCCGACGGTGCGGGCGAGGGCGAAGAGCACGGTGAACATCGATGTCGGGAAACCGATTGCTGACAGAATGATGCCCGAATAGAAATCGACGTTCGGGAACAGCTTCTTGTCGATGAAATATGGATCGTTTAGCGCCATTTCCTCGAGCTGCAATGCAACGTCAAAGACCGGATCCTTGACCTTCAGCGTGTCAAACACTTCCCGAACCGTTTCCTGCATCACAGATGCGCGTGGATCGTAATTCTTGTAAACGCGGTGGCCAAAGCCCATCAGGCGGAACGGATCGTCCTTGTCCTTGGCGCGCTTGATATATTCAGGAATACGGTCGGGATGACCGATTTCGTGCAGCATGTTGAGCGCCGCTTCATTGGCGCCGCCATGGGCAGGGCCCCAGAGGCAGGCAATGCCGGCTGCGATGCAGGCAAACGGGTTGGCGCCCGAGGAACCGGCAAGCCGGACGGTCGAGGTCGACGCATTCTGCTCGTGATCGGCATGTAGGATGAAAATCCGGTCCATCGCCTTTTCAATCGCCGGGTGCACTTCATATTCCTCGGCAGGAACACCAAAGGTCATGCGCAGGAAATTGCCGGTATAGGACAATTCATTGTCGGGATAGACGAATGGCTGACCGATCGAATATTTATAGGCCATGGCGGCAATGGTCGGCATCTTCGCTACCAGACGGTGGCTGGCGATCATCCGCTGGGCGGGATCGTTGATGTCGGTGCTGTCGTGATAGAAAGCCGACAGCGCGCCAACCACACCGCACATGATCGCCATCGGGTGCGCGTCGCGGCGGAAGCCCTGATAGAAACCGCGCAACTGTTCATGAACCATGGTGTGGCGGGTGATTGTGTTGGTGAAATCGCTATATTCGTCCGCCGTCGGCAGTTCGCCGCGAAGCAGCAGATGAGCGACTTCCATGAAGCTGCTGTTCTCGGCGAGCTGTTCGATCGGATAGCCACGATGCAGCAAGACGCCTTCACCGCCGTCGATGAAGGTCAGCTCGGATTCGCAACTGGCGGTCGAGGTGAAGCCAGGGTCATAGGTGAAGGCACCGGTCTGGCCGTATAATTTGCGGATATCGACCACGTCGGGGCCGACAGTGCCCTTTAGAACCGGATATTCGAAATTGTCGCCATGGAGGCTGAATTTTGCGTTATCGCCCATGAAATTGTCCTTTCTGCTCCTGAAAACTCAGGTTTTTTCTATTTGATCTGCAAGACGCCCCAGTGATTCTTCTTTGCCAAGAAGGACCAGGACGTCAAAAATTCCGGGTGAACTGGTGCTTCCTGTTAAGGCGGCGCGCATAGGTTGTGCAAGCTTCCCCAGCCCCAATTCGGCAGACTCTGCGATCGCTTTTATGACTTCTTCCGTTGCCTCGAGTGTCCAGTTTTCCAGATCAGCCAAGCCAAGGTGAATCGATTTCAGCAGTGTCCGTGCATCGGCGTCTAGCAGGCTTTCTGCCCGTTCGTCGAGGTCAAGTGGACGTTTTTTAAAGAGAAAAAGACTGGATCCGGCCAATTCAATCAGATTTTTCGCCCGACTTTTCAATACGGGCATGGCCTGGGCCAGCAAATCCCGGTCCGAAGCGGAAATTGCTGTGCCCAATTCCTGCTCGATCCAGGGGGTTGCGAGCCGAACCAGATCCGCGTCGGCGGCAGCGCGCATATAAAGGCCATTCAGATTTTGCAGCTTTTTGGTATCAAAACGTGACGGGGATTTGCCAATGCCGGACAGGTCAAACCATTCGATCGCCTGTTCGCGGGAGATGATCTCGTCATCGCCATGGCCCCAGCCCAAACGCAGAAGATAGTTGAACATCGCGTCCGACAAGACGCCCATGTCGCGGTAGGCCTCGACGCCGAGCGCGCCGTGACGCTTGGACAATTTCGCGCCGTCATTGCCGTGAATCAGCGGGATATGCGCATATTCCGGTTCGGCCCAGCCCATCGCCCTGATCAGCGCAAGCTGCCGGAAGGCGTTGTTGAGATGATCGTCACCACGAATCAGATGGGTGACACCCATATCATGGTCATCGACCACCACCGCGAGCATATAGGTCGGCGTGCCGTCCGAGCGGAGCAGGATGAAGTCATCAATCTCACTATTCTGGACCGAAACATCGCCTTGCACCATATCGGATATCGTGACCTTGCCGGCCATTTCGGTTTTCAGCCGGATCGCATAAGGCGCGCCTTCAGGTGCCTCAGAGGGATCACGATCGCGCCAGCGGCCGTCATAGCGCATTGGCTTTTTCTCGGCGCGTTGCTGCTCGCGCATCGCGGCCAGTTCTTCCTGGGTGGCGAAACATTTATAGGCATTGCCCGAGGCCAGCAACTCATGGGCGACTTCGGCATGGCGCGCGGCGCGCGCGGACTGGAAAACCGGTTGATCGTCCCAGTCGAGGCCCAGCCAGTCGAGACCTTCGATAATCGCGTCAATCGCTTCCTGGGTCGAGCGGGCCTTGTCGGTATCCTCGATACGGAGCAGCGCCTTGCCGCCGTGATGACGGGCAAACAGCCAGTTGAACATTGCGGTACGAGCCCCACCGATGTGGAGAAAACCGGTTGGGGAGGGCGCAAAACGGGTTACGACCATATTTGTCTGTTTCGGCTGATTTGCCTCATTTGAATTCACGCTTGCTTGGCCCCTGTGATAGACGTGGGAAATGCGGGATGGATTGAGCCCGAATGGCACCAGAAGTACCGGTTCCGGTTCGATCAGGCTCGCCCTTAGCATGCTGTTTCACCCGCGACAATTGATTGAATTGATACATTGGCAAAGGCTGGTGGAAAAGCTTGAATCGCTGCTGGAAAGGGAGCGCGATCAATTGCCTCTGTTGTTGCCGGTCGCGCTCGGCTGCGGGATTGCCTTCTGGTTCGATCTTGCGGCTCCATCCCTGTGGCTTGGCTTTATCTGTCTTTGCGGGGCGTTCGCGTGTCTCGTCGTCATGCGCGGCAACGCGCGCCGCACAGAAAATGCGCTTTTCCGGTTTTTCCTTTGCGCCGCTATCGGCTGTGGCCTGATCTGGTTTCGGTCGTGGCAAGTCGCCGCGCCGGTGCTCGAGCGGCCCGTGGTCACCCTGTTCAACGCCGAAATCGAGCGGGTCGAGCCGGTCCTGGCACGGGATATGGTCCGGCTTACGCTGAAAACCGGAAAAGATCAGCACCTGCCGCCGCGTGTCAGGGTAAACGTGCCGCTTGATGCCGCCAGCGATGCCGGCGCTGCCGGGCGCCTATGATTTTTCTGAACGGGCATGGTTTCTGGGACTCGGCGCGACGGGTCAGGCGCTCGGCGATATCAGGATATTGCGTCCTGCCGATCCGTTATTCGCGCTGTCGGAATATCGGCAACGCCTATCGGCGCATGTCCGGTCGCAGATGGCCGGTACGGCGGGTGCGATAGGAGCGACGCTCGCCACCGGGGATCGCGGCGCGATTGACGAAGCCGATGCCGAGGCGATGCGGCGCAGCGGTCTCGCGCATCTGCTCTCGATCAGCGGGTTGCACGTAACGGCGGTGGTCGGCGCGATCTATCTGCTGGTGCTGAAGACGCTCGCCCTGTCGCCGCCGCTGGCGCTGCGTTTCCGCTTGCCAATCGTGGCCGCTGCCTGCGCGGCACTGGCAGCGGTGGCCTATACGCTGATGACCGGAGCGCAGGTGCCGACGATCCGGGCCTGCGTGGCCGCCTTGCTGGTGCTGGTCGCGCTGATGATGGGGCGCAGCGCGATTACATTGCGGATGGTTGCGGCGGGGGCGCTGTTCGTCCTGATATTCTGGCCGGAATCCCTGGTCGGTCCGAGCTTTCAGCTCAGCTTCGCCGCGGTCACCGCGATTATCGCGTTGCACGAACATCCGCGGATCAAGGCGCTGGTGATGCTGCGCGAGGAGAGCCTGTTGCGCCGTGTCGGCCGTTTTATATTCTCGCTGTTTCTGACTGGTCTGGTGGTTGAAATCGCCCTGATGCCGATAGCCCTCTACCATTTTCACAAGGCCGGAATCTACGGGGCGCTCGCCAATATCATCGCTATCCCGCTGACAACATTCGTGATCATGCCGCTGGAGGCATTGGCCCTGATATTCGATAGCGCCGGACTGGGAGCGCCCATTTGGTGGCTGTGTGACAAGGCGTTGAGCGGGCTGATCGCGCTGGCCCATTTCGTCTCCAGCCAGCCGGGCGCGGTAACCATGTTGCCGACAATGCCGGTTGCCGCCTTTGCTCTGGTCATCGCGGGCGGTCTTTGGCTCTGTTTGTGGCGGGAGCGTTGGCGCTATTGGGGCCTGATCCCCGCCGCCATCGGGGGCTTGCTGATCTTCACCACCCGCGCGCCCGATATCTATATCACCGGCGATGGTCGCCATGTCGGCATCCGCAATGATCGGGGAGAATTGGCCATGCTGCGTACCCGCAGCGGTGATTTCATTCGGAGCATGATATTGGAAAATGCCGGGGTCGAAGGAGAGGCGCTGGCGCTGGAGGATTGGCCTAATGCTGATTGCAACGCCGATTCCTGTCTTGTCACTCTGGCCGGAAAAGACCGCCAATGGCAGGTGCTGGCCACCCGCAGCTCGCACTATATTTCCGCATTGGCGCTATCAGCAGCTTGCCGCCGTGTAG
>Ga0209345_10004257_pt1 | contig 13970 bp, 6 predicted proteins | sample Cruoilmetagenom7_FD_187294 | JGI IMG/M metagenome (GOLD analysis project Ga0209345, IMG submission 187294) | Oil polluted marine microbial communities from Coal Oil Point, Santa Barbara, California, USA - Sample 7 (SPAdes) (version 2) | ecosystem: Environmental > Aquatic > Marine > Oil seeps ... | reverse complement strand
GGAAAATCCGAAAGATCTACTGAAGACACATCCATGAAATCCATGGGCAAAGCCGCCACGCCGATCTTTGCCAGATTCCTGCCAAGCCTCAGATTCAGTCTTTCATCATAGAGGTTATAGGGTCTGCCTGTTATGACTACCATCGGCTCATCAGGGGCATGTTCCTCAAGGATCGGCCTGCCTTTCTGATATAGCTCTTCGATAAACTGATTCTGTCTCTCAAGGGCGTAAAAAAGGGCCTTTTTTATCTCTTTTTTTGAAACACGGAGCCTCGATTGTATCTGCTCTGCAATCTCAATGGCAACTGAGTCGGGATCGTATTTCAAATGAACAACAGGGCTCAAAATAGTTGAGGGGTCTATGCCAAGGGCCATGCGGACCATGTAGGAATTGCTCTGGACCATGGGACAGTAGAACCCGGTTTCTGACGGCACAGGCGTAGGCATGGTTATGATGGTGGGCAGAAAGAGGTATTGTGTCTTCCCGATCAACTCTTTGATATGACCATGAGACACCTTTACAGGATAGCAGGTCTCGGCAACCATTGTCTCTATCCCGATCTTGGATATATGCGTAGTTGTGGGAGGTGTCATGACGAGCCGAAACCCGAGCCGATCAAAAAAATGCGCCCACAGGATGGCGGTCTGCTGTCCGTAAAGGGCGCTCTGCATCCCCACTGTCGGCCGGTTGTCCACTTGCATCAGGGCCTCGCCCTTAAGTTCTTCATAAACCCCGGCCAGGTACGACTTCCAGATATCCTGCCTTAATGTAAAGAAGTTCTCACGTTTTTGCCCACTGCTTCTTGTGAGCTCATATCGGCCACACTCACCGCCCCAGACACTGCGACGACCATCAAAATCATATATCTTCAGTTTACACTGATTATGACAGTTGGGATCTGCACGGCATATCTTTTCTTCATGCTCCATCCGGTCGTTAATTGCACTTTCAAACCCCCGGAATGTGCTGCCGGCCATATCTTCCAGTAGCATTCTTTCCTGCACACTGACGGCATCATCATGTGACTCAAAGGCCTCTCTGTGAAACGGTGTCCGTAACATCCTTTCCTGTACACTGATAGCAGCCCCGTAAGCGCCCAGCACCTCTCGGTGCGGGGGAACTAGAATGCGACGTCCAAGAACATTTTCAAATGCGGCCACCACCCCTTTGTTCAAAGACGGCCCCCCGAGAAACATAACCCGCCGGCCTATTTTCCTCTTTTCCACCACACGATTCAGATAATTGTGGACAATGGCATAACACAGCCCTGCAATGAGATCTTTCTGGAGAACCCCTTTCTGGTGATAAGAAACAAGGTCGGATTCCATGAACACGGTGCACCTCTCAGCCAGCTTGACCGGCTTGTCTGACGACAGAGCAATATCCTGGAATTCTTCCACGATATTGATCCCGTATTTATTTGCCAGTTCATGCAGAAAGCTGCCGGTGCCTGCAGCACAAACCTTGTTCATGTCAAAATCCAGAGGGTGGGTATTGGCGATGTAGATGTACTTTGAATCCTGCCCCCCTATCTCAAAGATAGTCTCAATTCCAGGGTCTATTTCCACCGCGCCCCTGGCGTGTGCGGTAATCTCGTCAATAATCAGATCCACATTGAGAAAATCGCCAACCACATTCCTGCCTGAACCGGTTGTGGCCGTACCTGCGATTTCAATTTTATTCCCCATTTGGTCGCGCAGGGACCGGAGAAGATTCTGTGTAACCTCTATGGGTTTGCCCTGCGTGGGCACGTAGCTCTTATGAATAATGTCACGGTTTTCCCTTATCAGAGCGTATTTGGTTGTCGTGGACCCTATGTCTAATCCCAGATACACCCTGGCCTTTTTTCGCATTGGCCTTTTCTTGATCTCGTTTGTTTCCTGAAAGGCCGTCTTTTTCAACTCAAGCCTGGGCGCAACCGGCACTAACATCTCCCGATCAGTCCCCTCAGCCCTCGGCACTGCCACATCCACTTGAGCTTCCCTGGCAGACTCCAGGGCCTGAAGCGCGACTCCCAGGGCCCCAATGGATGTGTTATACGGCGGCACAATCAACCCGGGGAAATATTCCATGAAGGCCTTCACCTGGAGATCATTCATGGAAAGCCCCCCGATAAAAACGATCGGTTCTTCAAGCTCACGGTTTGACACAATGGTGCTCATGTAGTTTCGGGCGTTTCCGACGTTCAGGCCATAGATGATATCCTCCAGCTTCTCTCCTTTGTTCTGAAGGTGAATCATGTCGGATTTTGTGAAGACCGTGCAGCGGCATGCCACATTGGCAGGCTTCTCGCTTTTGAGCCCAAGCGCAATAAAGTCTGCCAGTATTTTGTCGATCTGATCCTGGGAAATATCCGTTTTTCTGGCATACATGGAGGTAGCCAGTCTCTGGGCCTGCTGATCAATAAATGATCCTGTACCCGAGGCACACGGGCCGTTTGTATTGAAATACTCCAGTTCCCAGCCAAGTCCTTCCTGCTGATCATCGACACCATAGTGATTGATCTGTAAAAGGGCCGTATCCTGCCCTCCCATACTGATGATCGTCTTAACATCCGGTTTTATGAAAACAGCGCCCAGGACCTGACTGATGGTCTCGAACTCATAAAAAGCCCCCAGTTTTTCACTGAGGGTCTTTCCATGACTTCCGGTAAAAGAAACCGAACGGATACTGTCCTGGCCAAATTCTTGGTACAGGGTGCGCAGAAGTGCAGAAACCCCGTCTTCCACTTTGCCAAGGTGGCGCTGGTAGGGAAGTTCATAAACGATCTTCAGCTTGTCGCTGATGACAATACAATTCAGGCTGACAGATCCTGCATCAATACCCACAAAGAACCGATCCGGATTTTGAGCCACTTTTTTTCTCCAGAGCCAGTTTCAAAACGTTTCAGTTTGGTCAAGATCAAGTCGAAGATCCCGGACTTTGAGCGGGGGGCGGACGAAAATTTTAACCGCAGGAATATATGGGAATATTTCGAGGATTAAAATTTGAGCCCAACGCAAATATCGGCGAAAAGGACAGTTTTCGTTCGGGCACTAAAAACAAATAGGAGCTGCATTTAACGGGGTAAACAGAAATACATTAAGTATTTTGAGGCTCAATCCCGCCATGGCGGGATTGAGCCCAACGCTGAAATCGGCCAAAATGGGATGTTTTAAAATTGGCTCCTTTGAGCGCTGATTACTGATCCCTGGTTACTGGCCCCTGATTACTGAGCACTGATCACTGTCCCACTGATTCATTGCTCAGGTAATAAATTGCTCCCGAATGTTCCTGTTTGCGAATGTATCCTTTGATGAGCAGACCTTTGACGAGGTCTTCCATCTCCTCAACAGATAGGTTCAATGAACTTGCAATATCATCAGGTTTAAGGGGCCTCCTTTTGACCATTTCCAAAAATCTGCTGATCAGAGAGCTTTTTTCTATTATCCTCCCTGTCATTCGGGGCTCAGCTACTATTTCCGCTTTTTTGCCTAAATATACCATTATCTCTTCCAGTTTTTTTATGTCAAGAGATAAGGCCCTGGAATCTGCCGGAGGGCGGACGACGGTGTTTAGCTGGATTTTCTCAGGTGAAATCCTGTCAATCAATACCTTCAGCCCTTGAATCTCTTTTTCCGTATCATTTATCCCTGCCAGAAAAACAAGTTCAAGAAACATTTGTCCTTTGTAATCCTGCCTCAATTTTGTCAAGCCATCAACTATCGTATTGAGATCAAGTTCCGGATGGGGACGATGGATCATCCTGAACGTGTGGTCATAGGCGCTCGTCAGCGTCGGCATGATGACATCGGCCTCCAGAACGCGGTTTCTGACGTCTTCTTTCCAGAAAAGGGAGCCGTTTGTTAAAACGACAACCCTTGTATCTGTAATTTTCTTGATGGAAGTTATAACCAGATCTATCTCTGAATGGAGCGTCGGTTCGCCTGATCCGGCCAGAGTGATAGCATCCGGTACGCATTTAAGGAGTTTCTTCCTGACTTCTTCCACCACTTCGTGAACAGGAACAAACGGCTCCGGGTCTACAGTCCTTTTTGTTGTCTTCCCCACCTGGCAATACAGGCAGTCGAAAGAGCAGGTCTTTGCCGGTATCAGGTCAACACCCAGCGAAAGACCAAGTCTTCTTGACGGAACCGGTCCAAAAACGTGGGCCATTTGGATTTTCCTTTATATAAAAAGCGTTAACCGCAAAGGTCGCTAAGAAACGCAAAGGCTAAATATAATTTTTCTGCATCCTAATGCGCCTCGTCCCAATTACGACCCTTGTTGATATCCACCTTCAGCGGGACCCTCAGTGCATAAACGCCTTCCATCTCCGCCCTGATCATGGGAACAAGGCTATCCAGTTCTTCCTCCGGAACCTCAAAAACAAGCTCATCATGGACCTGAAGGAGCATCCTGGACCGAAAGCCGTCTTGAATCAGCCTCTGGTGGATATGGATCATGGCCTTTTTGATCAGATCGGCGGCTGTTCCCTGTATGGGTGTATTCACGGCCATGCGCTCCGCCTCAGCACGAATTACCCGATTGCCATGTTGGATATCCGGAAGATACCGTCTCCTGTTAAAAAGCGTCGTGACATAGCCCTCCCTGCGGGCGGTTTCAATCATCTCGTCCCTGTATCTCGCCACGCCCTCATACCTTTTATAATAGGTCGCAATGAAGTCCTTTGCCGTCTTGAGTTCAATGCCCAGCTCTTCGCTCAACTTTTTGGGTCCCATCCCGTAAATAATTCCAAAGTTAACCGCCTTTGCAACCTGCCTCATCCCAGGAGTTACCGCCTCGACTTCCACACCCAGGATCTCGGCGGCCGTGCGGGTGTGAATGTCTTCTTCCTGTTTAAACGCCTTCATAAAGGCCTCATCATTGGAATAGTGGGCAAAGACCCTGAGCTCTACCTGGCTGTAGTCTGCGGACACCAGACAGTGGCCTTCTTCTGCCACAAAACCCTTTCTGATCTCACGTCCCTCCTCACCGCGAACAGGGATATTCTGCAAATTCGGATTGCTGCTGCTCAGCCGTCCGGTTGCAGCAACTGTCTGGTTGTAGGACGTATGGACTCGCCCTGTGGCAGGGTTTATCATCTTCACCAACGCATCGAGGTAGGTAGACTTGAGCTTTGAAAGGGTTCTGTATCGGAGTATCAGCCTGGGGGTCTTGTTTGGAAAGGCAGCCAGTTTTTTCAGAACTTTCACATCGGTGGAGTATCGCTTCGTCTTGGCAGTCTTTTTCTGAACAGGGAGCTGGAGCTTCTCAAAGAGCACGTGTCCCAGCTGCTGGGGAGAATTGATGTTGAATTCCATTCCCGCCTCATCATAGATCTCCTTTTCCATTTCCTTCATCTGCCCGGTAAAACCGGTGGACATCTGCTTGAAAAAATCGGCATCGATTTTGATGCCTGCCATCTCCATGTCCATGAGTACAGGCAGGAGCTTCATCTCCAGGTCAAAAAACAGGCCCTCGTTTTTTTCAGCCCTCAGCTTTTTTCCCATAATGTGCATCAGTCTCAGGGTCATGTCAGCATCTTCGCCGGAATACTCGCAGGCCTTTTCCACCTCTACCGCTGAAAAATTGAGCTGATTTTTCCCCTTTCCCACCACGTCACTGTAACTGATCATCTTATGGTTAAGATAATGCGATGCAAGATGATCAAGGCCGTGCTGCCTGAGACCCGGATTGATGACATAGGACGCTATCATGGTGTCAAAATGGACCCCTTTCAGATCCACCCCATGCAGCTTCAGCACCTCTGAATCATATTTGATATTGTGGCCCACCTTGAAAATCCGTTCGTCTTCCAGGATATCCCGCAGGGTCTCAAGGGCCTCCGTCCAATCCAGTTGAGGGGGAACGCCCAGATAGAGGTGATCAAGGGGGAGATAGTATGCCTTGCCTTCTTCACAGCAAAATGAGACGCCAACCAGTCCGGCACGGAGAGGATCCCGGCCTGTGGTCTCCGTATCAATTGAGACCGTGCCGGCCCCCCTTATCTGCTTGACAAGGGCCTTCAAGGACTCTTTTGTAAGGCACAGTCCGTAGTCCCGGGTAATTTCCTCTCTTGGGGTAAACTTCTCCCATAACCCCCTGAACTCCAAGTCTCTGAAGATCTTTGCCAGTTCCTCGCCATCAGCTTCACCGACTTTCAGTTGACCCGGGTTTTCATCCAAAGGCACGAACCTGTCAATCGTGACAAGTTGTTTGCTTAACAATGCCTGTCCCTCGAATTTTCGGAGGTTTTCTCTGAGTTTCTTTTGGGTGATCTCTTCCAGATGGTCGAAGACATTTTCAAAAGACCCGAACTCCCTGATAAGACCGATCGCCGTCTTTTCTCCCACGCCGGGCACCCCCGGGATATTGTCCGATGTGTCACCGGAAAGCCCCATCACATCAATAAATTTTTCCGGTTCAAATCCGTATGTCTCTTTCAGGGATTCATAATCGGTAACCACATTTTTCATGGTATCCCACATGGACACCCCGTGTGTGACAAGCTGCCTGAAATCCTTGTCGCCTGTCACCATGACAACCTTAAGACCCTTTTCTTCGCATGCCCCGGCCAGCGTCCCGATGATGTCATCCGCCTCGTACCCCGGCTTTTCGATCATTTTGATGTTCAGTTTTCCCAGTATCTCTTTGATGACAGGAATCTGCACAGCCATGTCTTCCGGCATTGGGGGGCGGTTGGCCTTGTAGTCTTCATAGATTTTGTGCCTGAAGGTGGGGCCTTTTGTATCAAAAACCAGGGCAAGATATTCCGGGTTCGTGTCGCTGATGAGTTTCAGGACCATCTTGGTAAAACCGAGGATAGCGTTTGTGGGAAAACCTCTGGAATTTGCCAGGTTCCTTATGGCGTGAAAAGCTCGATGGATATATGAACTGCCGTCTACCAGGTAGACAGTTCCGGTTTCTTGAGACATGAGGGCATTATACCCAAAAAAATCAGGAACAAAAGAAAAATTTTTCTTTTAGGAGTTCCTGATCCCGGTTTTCCGAAATATATCTTTGGGAAGTGGCAATTTTCTATTGACATGCTACACCCTTTTCCTTATATTTCATCCTCCAAAAAGCAATTGAGTATGGTGCCCTTCCAGAAAAAACATATCGAAGACACCCTAGGAGGCTGTCCGAGAACAGCAATTTTTCCCAAAATCGAGGCATCCGAAAAAAATTGCCGCAGGTATATAGTTGATATTCCGAGGATGATTTTTTGAGGATAACGAAGAGTTTGGGGAAAAGGGCATTCTCGGACAGCCTCCTAGGAAAACATCTCGGAACATATAAAAATGATGAATTGAAGGGGATTCTTTTTCAAATGAATGAGGTAAACCGATTCAGGAAAAGGAGTGAAACATGATATATGTCGAAAATCTGACAAAATATTTCGGTGATTTCTGTGCAGTGGATCAGATCAACTTCGACATACAGAAAGGTGAAATACTGGGACTATTGGGGCCTAACGGGGCAGGCAAAACAACGACCCTGCGGATGCTTACGGGTTTTCTTAAACCCACATCCGGAACTGTGCGCGTCAAAGATTACACCATTGATGAACATTCCCTGGAGATCAAGGCATTACTGGGCTATCTCCCGGAATCTGCGCCCCTTTATCATGATATGCTGGCGTTTGATTATCTGAGCTATGTGGCAAATATACGAAAGATTGAAAAAGATGAAAAAACGCGCCGGCTCCGGCAGCTTGGCGATCTCTGCGGCATCAATGAAGTCATGCACAAACCCATCAGCCAACTTTCCAAAGGCTACAAACAGCGGGTAGGCCTGGCCCATGCAATGATGAATGATCCTGAAATACTGGTTCTGGATGAACCCACTTCCGGTCTTGATCCTAACCAAATCGTGGAAATCAGAGATATAATCAAAGAAATCGGAAAAACAAAAACCATTATCATCTCCACACACATTTTACCTGAAGTTGAAGCCACGTGTGACCGGGTGGTTATCCTAAATCAGGGAAAAATTGCCGCCGACGGGACCACGGAAACACTCCGGCAGGGAGCAAGGGGAGAATCTGTCATCAATGTTTCCATTTCGGGTGCGAATCTCGAGTCCGTAAAAACCGAACTGGGCTCCATTGAGCAAGTATTGGCCATTGAGGAAGCCCTTGACAGGAAGGCAGAAGATGACACAGCCCTGCATGTGAGACTCAGCTGCACCTCAGCGTCTGACCTTCGCGCGGACATCTACCGGAAAATCAAACAGACTGACTGGATACTTCTGGAATTTTATCAGGAAGTTCAATCGCTTGAAAATATTTTCCGGCAACTCACCAAGGAGAACTGATATGCGCCAGGTTAAAAATATCTTTTGGAAGGAATTCATGACCTATTTTCTATCCCCGATTGCCTATATCGTGATATCGATCTTTCTCCTGATTACGGGATGGTTTTTCTTTATGGTCTTCTTCCTGTATAACCAGGCCGACCTCAGAGATTTCTTCGGCCTGTTGCCTATCATCTTCTCATTTGTGGTTCCGGCTGTCACCATGCGACTTTTCTCGGAAGAATTGAACGTCGGGTCCTATGAGATTCTCCTCACGCTGCCGGTGACCTCTCGGGACGTGATTCTCGGCAAATTTCTGGCAAGCGTTGCTTTTATTTCTGCAATGCTGATCCCGACGCTGGCATACCCCATCACCATTTCATTTATCGGGCAGCTTGACTGGGGACCCGTTGCCGGCGGATACATTGGCGCCATATTGCTGGCCGCAGCCTTTTCTGCAATTGGGCTGTTTGCCTCGTCCTTGACGAGAAATCAGATCATTGCATTTATCATTGGACTGGCCATCTGTTTTGCCCTGACCCTGATTGACAAAATGCTGTTTTTCCTTCCCCAGTCCCTGCTGGGGATTTTTGAATATCTGGGAGCGGACTTCCATTTCCAGAACATCTCAAAAGGTATCATTGATATCCGGGACATCCTTTACTTTTTGAGTGTCAGCTTTGTCGGTCTTTACGGCGCACACCTTGCCATGGAAGGAAAAAGTTAAGGGGAAAACAAATCAATAAAGTTTAAATCTCAGCGCCTTCATGCCTGAGAGGCTGAAAAGTTGAGAATCGAGGAGCGAATAAATGAGCGCAAAGAATCAGTTTCAGAGTTATATCAAGCTGCTGACTTACCTGATCGCCGTAGTTCTGATAAATGTTGCCGGAATCACTCTCTTTTCTTCTTACAGGATCGATCTCACTGAAAACAAAATATACTCCATTTCAAAGGCCAGCCAGAGGGTCGTCTCCACGCTATCGGAACCCTTGACAATCAAGGTCTTTTTCAGCAAAAACCTCCCCGCGCCCCACAACAATACAGAGCGTTATCTCCATGATCTTCTGGAGGAATATGCCATCCATGCCAATCGGTATTTCAACTACCGCTTTTATGACGTCAGTGCGGATAAAACGGGCACCAGCTCGGACACTGACGAAAACCAGCAGATTGCAAAAAACTATGGGATCCATCCGGTTCAGATTCAAAATATCGAGAGGGATGAGTTTAAATTTCAGAAAGCCTACATGGGCCTTGTCATTATCCATGGTGATATGATCGAAAAGATCCCAACCATTACATCCACCGATGGACTTGAATACCAGTTGACGACATCCATCCAGAAGTTAAACAACAAAATCGGCGCTCTCATTAATCTGAAGGGTAAAATATCAATCAAGCTCTTTCTTTCTTCTTCCCTCAAAATCATTGCGCCCTATATTCAGCTGGATGAACTCCCTGCACTTCCAGAAAAGCTGGAAGAGATCGTCGCAAAGCTGAACGCCAAGACATACGGAAAGCTTGCTTTCGAGTATTTCGACCCTTCAACGGACGAGGGCCTTGAACCCGTGCTAAAAAAATACAATATTCTTGGTCTCAACTGGCCGGCTTTATCTAACGGGCAGATTCAACCCGGCAACGGCCATATCGGCCTTGTCACGGAATACGGGGACCAGGCAATCTCCACACCGCTTCTCAATATTGTACGAATCCCTTTGATCGGAACCCAGTACAGCATGGTTGAAATTGATAAGATGGGAGAAATTATTAACGAGAATATCGAATCGATCATCGACATCAACGAAGACATCGGTTACCTTGCTGATCACGGCGCGCCTGGGGCCCCGCTTACTCCCCGGATGAACCCTCTGGAGCAGGAACAGAGCGCCATCACCAATTTTCGAAATCTGGCATCCCGGAACTACACCATCAGGGACGTTTTCCTCAAAGACGGCACGATCCCTGACAAATTCAACTGCTTTATAATCGCCGGTCCAACCGAGACCTTCACTGACTATGAATTGTTTCAAATCGACCAGTTCCTGATGAGAGGGAATAATCTGGCCCTTTTTCTGGACTCCTTCAACGAAATCAACCATCCCCGTGATATGCAGGCCTTTACCGGCCAGCGGGGGCCTGAATTTGTGCCCATCAACACGGGACTTGAAAAACTGCTCGAGCATTATGGCGTCCGAGCCAAAAAGTCCTACGTTCTTGATGAAAATTGCTTTATACAGCGGACGCGAACGCAAATGGGAGACAGGGAAACACCTTATTATTTTGTACCCAGAATTAAGAACGAGTTTATCAATCATGACCTGGAGTTCATGAAAGGGATTAAGGAAATGGTGGTCATGAAGGCCTCTCCTCTGAAGTTAGATGAAAAACGCATCGAGGAAAACGGTCTGAAGGCCACCCGGCTGCTTGCCTCTTCTGAAAAATCCTGGGAAATGAGCGGCAGGATAAATCTGAACCCCATGTTCATACACCCCCCATCGGGTGAAGAGATGCAAAGCCTGCCCCTGGCTTACCTCATGGAAGGAGAGTTCCCAAGTTATTTTGCAGGGAGGCCCATACCGGAAAAAGAATCGGATGATGCAGAAGCGTCAGACGAGGAAGGCTCTGAAGACAAAAAAACAGAAGACAAAAAGCCCGATGAAGATCTGGCAAAAATCGAGGGCGAAGGTCAAGTCATCCCAAAGGGCAGGCCTGCCAAAATATTTCTCATCGCGTCATCCGAAGTGATAAAGAACAGTATGCTTGATGAGGAGGGTAGAGGCCCTAATGCCATATTTATCATGAATGTACTGGACAACCTGAATGGTCGGGACGAAATCGCCGTCATGCGGAGTAAAGAGCTGCGGATCAATCCGCTGAAAGAAACCGAACCCGCAGTCAAGACATTTGTCAAATCCTTTAATATCGCAGGGTTACCTGCATTTGTCGTTGTATTCGGCCTTATTGTATGGTTACGCCGACGTTCCAGGCAAAAGCGTATCCGGTTGATGTTCCAAAAATAGGCGTTTGAATTTATCTCAGATATTTTTTTAAATACTTTACCAACCCAACCATTCGATAACAATCTATTAAGGGAAAAAAATGAAAGTGAAAAAAGAATTCATTCTGCTTATCATTGTCATTATTGCATTATCTCTGTACCTGGTCTTTCGCACGACAGACAAGACCCATTACCAACTGCCGGACATTCCTGAGATTTCCAAAAAGGAAATCACAAAGATCGAGATCTCCAAGCCGGACGCCTCCATAGTCCTGGATAAAAAAGACAACACGTGGCTTATTGCACCAAAGGAATACCCAGCCGACACCGGCAAGGTGGAAAACATGCTCGACGTAATCACCGGATGCACCCTGACGGCGCTGGTTTCCGAAGCAAAAAGCGACCATCTTTACGATCTCACAGACGACAAGAAAATCACGATCAAGGCCTGGGCGGATGATTCTTTGAAACTGGATTTTGAAATGGGCAGACCCGCTCCTTCCTGGAATCACACTTTTGTAAAACTCGCCGGTGACAACCGCGTCTATCATGCCGAAGGGAATTTCAAGGACAAATTTGATCTGACTGTGGACAAGCTTCGGGATAAGGTTGTACTTTCATTTGATCTCGACGAAATTGTGGAGATAGAAATCACTAAAGGGGAGCAGACAATCGCACTTGCCAAGAAAAAGTCCCCGGTTGAATCCATCGATAAAAAGGCGGATCAAGAAAAAACCCCACCAGACCCTGCAAAGACGGAAACCAACTGGGAGAATGCGGACGGTAAGAGGGCAGACAAACCCACGGTAAACACCATTATTTCCGCCCTTTCCAATCTGAGCTGTGAGAACTATATTGAGGATAAGGAAAAAGGAGATTTCACCGAGCCCGATTTCACGGTAAAACTAAAAGGGGCACGGGAATTTATTCTCTCTCTGTTTGAAAAACCAACTGAGGATGCAAAGGAATACCCTGCCATATCTTCTGAGAGCGATTATCCTTTCCTGCTGTCTGATTATCAAGCGAATCGGATTATGAAAGGCCCTGGGGATTTGGGAATTGAGGAATTGAAGGATTAAATCAACATCCTTATACCGTATACCTTGTACCTTATACCGTTCTACTTTGCATATTCAACAGCCCGTGTTTCACGGATCACCGTCACCTTGATCTGGCCTGGGTAGGTCAATTCTTTTTCTATCTTCTTTGCAATATCCCTGCAAACAACAAACGCCTGGTTGTCATCAATGGACTTTCCTTCAACCATGATGCGTATTTCGCGCCCCGCCTGAATGGCATAGGATTTATTGACCCCGTTAAAAGAAAGCGCTATTTTCTCCAGTTCTTCCAGCCTCTTGACATAGGACTCCAGCATTTCCTGGCGTGCTCCGGGCCTGGCCCCTGACAGTGTGTCTGACGCCTGGACCAGAACAGCCAATATGGTCTCAGGCTGGATTTCCTCATGGTGCGCAGCAATAGCGTGAATGACTTTGTTTGATTCTCCGTATTTCTTGGCCAGATCTGCCCCGATGGCTGCGTGAGGACCTTCAACTTCATGATCTACTGCTTTCCCGATGTCATGGAGCAGACCGGCCCTTTTTGCCTGTTTTACATTCAATCCAAGCTCTGAGGCCATCACACCACAGAGAAAACTGACCTCTAAGGAGTGTTGAAGCACATTTTGGGCATAACTTGAACGATATTTCAAACGACCGATGAGCTTGATAAGTTCATGATTGATCCCGTGAACGCCAACGTCAAAAGCCGCCTGTTCTCCCGCCTCTTTAATGGTGGCTTCCACCTCTTTGGTGACCTTTGTCACGACTTCCTCGATTCTGGCAGGATGAATCCTTCCGTCTTCAATCAGTCTCTCTAGCGAGATCTTGGCAACAGCCCTTCTCACCGGATTAAACCCTGACAGGATAACCGCCTCCGGAGTGTCATCAACGATAAGGTCAATTCCTGTGACCGCCTCGATTGCACGAATATTCCGGCCCTCCCTGCCGATAATTCTTCCCTTCATCTCATCGCTTGGAAGATTAACTACTGAGACGGTCTTTTCAGCAACATAATCACCGGAATATCTTTTTACGGCCAAGGCAAGAATCTCCTGTGCCTTCCGATCACCTTCCGCCCTTGCCTCGTTTTCAATTTTCCGCATCAACTTGGCAGCATCATGCCTTGCCTCGGTTTCCATGGAATCAATGAGGAGTTTTTTCGCCTCTTCACGGGATATGCCTGCCAATTTTTCAAGCTGCTTTCTCTGCTCTGCGATGAGCCGTTCTGAAATTTCCTCTTTTTTCTTCAGGTCTTTTTCGATCCTGTCAATAGATCTTTCTCTTTCCCCAATCCTGCCTTCTCTTTTTTCAAGCTGATCAATCTTCCGATCCAGGCTCTCCTCTTTATGAAACAGACGCTTTTCCAGGACCTGTAATTGCTCCTTCTTTTCTTTCGTCTCTGCCTCAAATTCCAACTTCATCTGGTAGACAGTGTCCTTGGCCTGAAGGCCCGCCTCTTTTTTGATTGTTTTGGCTTCCTTCTGGGCCTCGGCCAGGATTTTTTTGGAATATTTTTCTATGGCATCAATCCTGCTCTCTACGACTTTTTTGCGCACAAAAAAACCGACAAGAACACCACCCATCAGGCAGCCTGTGATGATACCTATTATTTGAATTGTGTTCATAACAAATTCACG
>Ga0209345_10004255_pt1 | contig 13982 bp, 11 predicted proteins | sample Cruoilmetagenom7_FD_187294 | JGI IMG/M metagenome (GOLD analysis project Ga0209345, IMG submission 187294) | Oil polluted marine microbial communities from Coal Oil Point, Santa Barbara, California, USA - Sample 7 (SPAdes) (version 2) | ecosystem: Environmental > Aquatic > Marine > Oil seeps ... | reverse complement strand
TCTGACAGAGATGACCTCCATCCGGCCCGTACCTATTTTTTCACCTACCCAGTCGTAAGTTGATCCCACATATCCGCTGGCTGGTTCAAGTCTAACATCGGCCGTACTATCCTGTGCATACCAGGGATCCCATTCCCATCGCTCGTCAAAAGTTGCTACCTTGGGGAAGATCCGGTTTGCTTCAAGGGCAATGGTAGTTTCTGCGCTCACTGTGGCAGTGGCGGGTGAGAAGAGTGGAATAATCAGAATGGCTGCCACAAGGACAAGAACAATGATCAAAATAACTCTCAATGCTTTCATAAATTACTGAATTAGTTTGTATTTAACTACTATAACAACAAATCCCGGGCAGATGTTCTATCGGGTTTCATAGAAGGATTTCTGGGAAGATCTGGGGTACAGATGATCCGCCTGGGAAGTTCGTAACTGGAAAGTTTGTTTCTAAGCAGCTCCAGCCATTCATCCAGGGGTGGTTCTGCTCCCTGGTACTCCACCACCAACACCAGCCTGTTGCCCAGTTTCCTATCGGCCTCTGACATTACCAGGCACTCATACCCAATGGCTTCCCGGATGGACGCTTCCAACAATTCCGGAATAAGTTTGACCCCCCCCGAATTGATCAGATTATCGAACCTGCCTAGCCAGGAAAATCCATCCCCCTCCTCGTTGATCTCCACCAGGTCATTGGTAACAAGCGGACCGGCCGTGATACCGGGAATCTCCACCTCCAGACAAGCGCGTTCATCAAGTCCGACAGACACTCCCTCCAGGAGTTTAAAATTAATCCCGGGCTTTGGTCCGTTGATTCGCTTCAGAGCGAAATGGGTATAGGTCTCCGTCATTCCGAAGCTCTCATACACTTCCGGAGCAGTCAGCTGTGAGAGTTCTACCCTGGTGACCGGATGAAGCTCTCCACCCCCGATCAGCAGGATGGAAATTCTGTCCATGGGATCACCGGAACTCAGCGACTCTTCAATCTGCAGAGGAACCATGGCTGCAAATGCGATGGGTCCGGACAGCTTATTCAAAGGACGGGATGAGGGCTCCCTGAGTAGCAGGTCGAGCCCTCCCAGCAGCGCCCGGACCACCATCATTTTTCCTGCGATATAGTGAACCGGCAAGGAGAGTAAGGCCCGCTCTCCCCTCCTGAGCCCGAAAAACTTCAGGGTTCTCTGTGCGCTCAGCAGCATGGCTTCTCTGGAAAGAGTGAAAGACTTCGGATCGCCAGTGGAACCACTGCTAAGTTGCCTGATGCTTGCCCCTGCCGGGTCCAAAAAGAGGGCGATAAAGTCAAACACCTCTCTTCTCCAGACAGGTACCGTGAGATTGCCTGCCTGTTCAGTGGCATACTTCCGCAGGTCCTTCAGGCTAAAAGCCTGGCCCTCAATTAAGAGGGGCTCCCTGATATCTGGTTCCCGCTTCACAGTCCGATGGAATTCAATTCCCACTTGTCCCCGGGCCGGTACCAAAGCTGCTGACCACTCATTTCAAGGGGTGAGAGAATGTTGTTGGTATAGAGCGCCCCGGTTCCCAGCCCCTGGGGCCTGCTAATCCCCTGTTGCCAGGTCCATTGCGCAATGGCATTCAGTCCCACATTTGATTCCAGGGCAGAAGTAAGCCACCAACCGGCCCTGTGTTTTTCTGCCAGCCTTATCCATTCAGCAGCCACTGACAATCCTCCAAGCAAACCGGGTTTTAAAATAATATATGCCGGACGCACTTGCTCTAACAACTCGTTTCGCTTGTCTGACTCAGAAATTCCAATCAGCTCTTCATCCAGTGCCACAGGAATGGGGGAGTCGGCACAGAGCTGCTCCATAGCTTCCAGCTGACCTGCAGCAATGGGTTGTTCGATGGAATGAATCCAATAGTCTGAAAGGCGCTCCAGTTTATTCCGGGCCTCCCCGGGGCTCCAGGCTCCATTGGCATCCAGACGGATCTCCAGGTCGGCTGTTCCAAATTCTGAACGCACCCACTTTACCAGAGCAAGTTCTTCAGAAAAGTCAAGCGATCCCACCTTCATTTTCAGCACCCTGAATCCCAGCTTTATCTTTTCCCTGATCTGGCTGATCATAAATGGTTTTGTTCCCATCCAGATCAAACCATTGGTAGGAATCCCTGCCTTCCCTTCTGTGAACTCGGAGGGAAACAGTAGCTGTTCTCCCCCTGTTTCCAGATCCAGAATAGCTGTTTCCAGGGCAAATTGCACCCCTGGCAAGGCCGGCAGATGTTGCACCGGATCCATCTCGCCACGGCTGATCAGCTTGCAGATATGATGCACCTGGATTTCAAGATCCTCCTGCTTCTCCACACTAAGTCCGGGTATGAAGGAGACCTCGCCAATGCCTGTTTCCCCCTGGCTGGATCTGAGTTTGATAAAGAAACAGGGCTTCTCCTCAAGCATACCGCGGGAGGTTCCTGCGGGCCTGACAAAAATCAGGGGATGGGTGATATAAGTTGCCCGGATCATTTAGAGCACCAGTCCTATTCCAAAAGAGATGGAGAAGAGAAGTGTGGCCATAGCCAGTCGTTTCAGCTCCCGGTTCAGTTCCACCGGAACCGTATTGGTGATCACGGTATTGATATCTGAGATCAACAGCGGTACCGGAAGCAGAAAAATAAGCTGGTAATAGGATTCGAAATGAAGAATGGTGTAGAGTACAGCCAGCACCAGGGCCGTCAGAAGCAGAATAACATGGTAGGTTTTGGCCCAGCTTACCCCCATGCGTACTACCAGGGTATTTTTGCCACTGAGGGCATCGTTCTCATGGTCCCTCAGGTTATTCAGATTTAACACCCCCATGCTGAAAAGACCCACCGAAGAAGCTGGCAGTAAAATGGTTGGGTGTATGGTATGCGTATGAAGAAAATAGGTCCCCACGACTCCTAGTATTCCGAAATAGATGAAGACCATAATATCCCCGAATCCCAGATAACCATAGGGTCGTTTGCCTATGGTATATTTGATGGCCGCATAGATGGCTGAGAACCCCAAGAGGAAAAAGAGGCCATAGAGCAAGGTGTTGTCTCCTTTCAGGCCAAACCAGATCAGCAGCGAGCCTGCTACCAGGCTCAAAAACACAAATATGCCGATCATCCATTGAATCTGTGTGAGGGTAACCAGCCCTGACTGAGTAATCCGCAGGGGTCCAAGCCGTTGCTCGTTATCGGTCCCTTTGCGCGCATCCCCGTAATCGTTTGCCAGGTTGGAGAGTATCTGAAGAAAGAGGGTGGTGAGCGTACCAAAAATAAACACTCCCCACTTGAACCGGTTCTCGGCATAAGCCAGCAAACTTCCCAGTACGGTAGCTGAAACAGCCAGCGGCAGGGTTCGCAGTCTAAACGCTTTGAGCCATATTTGGGCACAGTTCATCCACCACAAAATTAATGAAAATCTTTGAGTTGAAGGCTCAGGGCAATTTGGGGAACTGATCCCAGTCAGGATCCCTCTTCTCCAGGAAGGCGTTTTTACCCTCCTGCGCTTCCTCTGTCATGTAGTAGAGCATGGTCGCGTTCCCTGCCAGCTCCTGAATCCCTGCCTGTCCATCCAGCTCCGCATTCAGACCTGCCTTGATCATCCGGAGGGCAATGGGACTGTGCCTCATAATCTTATTGCACCACTCCACGGTAACATCCTCAAGCTCTTCCAGTGGAACCACCTTGTTGACCAGCCCCATTTCCAGGGCCTCTGCCGCGGTGTACTGCTCACAGAGAAACCAGATCTCCCGCGCCTTCTTTTGCCCCACATGCCTTGCCAGGAAGGAGGAACCGAAACCCGCATCAAAACTTCCCACTTTGGGACCAGTCTGACCGAATAGGGCATTTTCAGAGGCTATGGAGAGATCACACACCACATGCAATACATGTCCTCCCCCGATGGCATAGCCATTCACCATGGCAATCACCGGTTTAGGCAGGCTCCTGATCTGACGCTGCACATCCAAAACGTTTAATCTGGGAACCCCGTCTTTTCCAACATAGCCAGCAAAACTTTTTGCGTTCTGATCCCCCCCGCTACAAAAGGCCTTCTCTCCTTCTCCAGTCAGAATCACCACTCGGATCTCTGGTTTTTCCCGGCATACTACCAGGGCTTCACTGATCTCCCGTGTGGTATCGGGGGTAAATGCGTTATAATAACGGGGACGGTTGATTGTGATCTTTGCGATCCCTTCAAAGAACTCAAACCTGATTTCTTCAAATTCCCTGAGGCTAAGCCATTTTCTTTTCTCCATCTCTTAGATCTTGTTAACTGAAAAATTCCTTAAAGATACGACTATTTTCACTGGCCGTGGTATCTACTTCAAGCACCGATAAGCCTGTCCCAGAGGCAAAAAGAGCCTCTGTGCGGCGCTCCAGTTCCGGATAGTTTGTGGCTCGCCCGAAGCTCCTTCCAAATGCTCCGGAGAGCAACTCCAGGGATACCGGGTGCTGAGTCACACTGAACTCCTCGAAGAAGCTCATCCGGTCGGGCCCTTGTAAAAGGCGGAAAATACCTCCCCCCCCGTCATTCAAAACAACAATCTTCAGGTTTTCCGGAAAATCTTTGTTCCACATCCCATTGGAATCATACACAAAACTGAGGTCTCCCAGCACGAGCAGGTGCAGCTGATCCGAAACCAGGGCGGCTCCCACAGCAGCTGACAGGGAACCATCAATCCCTGAAGTACCCCTGTTGGAGTAGTATTCCAGGTCGGTACGGACAGGAAGCAGCTGTGAATTCCTGATGGTGATGCTGTTTCCCAAATGAACCACTGTCGAAGGGGGAACCGCCGCCAGGAGCCTTGCAACAGCGGTCAGGTTCCCGAAGGGTGCCATCTGAAGGTAGTCTGCAGCGCGTTTATGCTCCCTCTCCTCGATCTCCTTCCATAAGTTTAGGAAGGAATTCTCCGGTTCAGCCAGGTTTGCCAGCTTGCTTAGTAAAGCATGCCTGACCGGGTTACCCTCCAGTTCCATTAGCTCCGCACTCTCCAGCGATTGAACAAAAAGCTTCATTCGTTTCGAGACCACCTGTTGCCCGAAGGCGATCACCAGGTCGGGGGCAAGAGCCACCCGTTCTTCAGCAGAAGCGCCCGACAGAACAAGTTCAGGAGTAGATATAAAATGCTCCGAGCTCAGATTGGAGATATTTTCTGCCACCACCACCGTCCGGCTATGCAGCACAAGCTTTTCAAGCACTTCTTGTAAAGGGGCTTCCCCCTGTCCCATACCGGCCAGGATCAGCACCTTCCTTCCCGCAAGATCGAAGTCCGGAGCAGAAGCGGTTCCTGATACTCGGGAATCAGGATCGGACGGAATGTTGCTCCCGGTGAGCATGGAGGAAGGAAGTGGCTCATAAAGTGGTTCAAGCAGAGGCAGGTTAATATGCACGGGGCCCGCTGGATAAGCCAGAGCCTCCTGAAACAACTGCTCCACGTCCAGCATAGCACTCTCCAGTTCCTGCTCTTCCCGGAGCTGGGAAGGAAACTCAAAAAATCCCTTCGAATAATTAAAATAGGGTGCACGCTGATCGCATACCTGGTTATTGAATTGGGAGAGGATCTCCCGGGGACGGTCGGCAGTGAGTACCAGCAGGGGAATCTCCTGTTGAAAGGCCTCAGCCACAGCCGGGGAAAGATTCATCACAGCGGTGCCGGAGGTGGTGACCACAAGCACGGGTTCATTCAGCTGCCGGGCCATTCCCAGAGCCACGTAAGCGGCCGAACGCTCATCAACCACACTGTGACAACAGTAGCTTTGATCCGAGGTGAACAGCTGGATTAACGGGGCATTCCGGCTTCCGGGAGCCAGGATAACATGCCTGGCTCCAAATCTTTTAACCAGTGGGCCAAGTTCAGTAATATGTTGCAGATGATGCATGGAACTTACTCTTGGATATCAATATAGGTGCTCATAATTTTCAGGAGAGAGAGTGCCTTCAGGCGTGTCTCGTTCCATTCTTCAGCGGGATCCGACTCCAGGGTGATGCCTCCTCCCACGTAGAGCGAAATATATTCCGGAGTTATCTTCATACAACGAAGGTTCACAAACAGGTCCGTTTCGCCATGAGGCATGATGGGTCCCAGGAAACCGGTATAATAGTCCCTGTCATGGGGCTCCAGTTGTTTAATATAATTGATGGCATCCTCCTTGGGCTGCCCGGCAACAGCCGGTGTGGGGTGCATGGCATCTACAAACTCCCACAGCCTGCCATTTAACCTGGAAAAGTCCAGGGAGAAATCGGTCCGAAGGTGCAGCAGGTTACCTGCCTTCTTCACATAGGGGGAGCTAACCCGGTAATCTTTCACATCGAATGCCCTGAGGACATCATGAATATATCGGGTAACATACTCCTGCTCCAGCACCTCCTTGGCGGTCCACTTGTTTATATTGAGATGCTTTTCAGCGTAGGGCCTGGTTCCTGCCAGGGAAACGGTGGACACCCTTTCGTCCCGGAGCCTGAGCAGCGGTTCCGGGGATGCTCCTAACCAAAAGTGTTCGTCGCTTTTAAACAGGTAGGCAAAAGCATTGGGATGCCTTCTGCATATGGCCTGGAATAGTTTGGGAACGATCTCCATATGGGTACCCTCAACCACTCTGATACGGGATAATACTGCCTTTTGAAAGGCTCCGGTGCCAATGGACGACTTTATGGCATCCACCTGCTCCATATAAGCTTCTCTCCCGGTAACCACAGGATAGACCCCGTTCCATTGAGGCACAGGTCTTGAGTCAAGTGCCTTTATCTGGCGAATGGTCTCCCTGGAGATCTCCTTTTCATCAATTTCCAGGTCCGGTTTAATCAATAAATAACGGTGTCCGTTCCTGATATCAAAAGGAGCCATTAGAAAACCGGTCTCCCCGGAGATTTCCCGGATGCTAAGCCACTCCACATTGCCGGGGGTGGTTTGGATATATGTAGTGGAATGCTCCTGCTGAGGCAGGCGAAAGGTTACAAAAGGGAGATTTTTGGCAATGGAGGCGTTATGGATAGCTATAAGACCTTTATTCATAGTACTTGCTCAACGTTCTGCTTCCGGCTTTCTTGGTTTAATACTATTGGTAACACGGCTGATGGAAATTAGTTTACCCGCATCATCCTTAATTGTCACATCCCAGATATGTTTAAAATCACCTTTTACCTGCAGCGTAGCTTTTGCAAACAGGGTGCCCTTCCTGGCCGGGGCAATATGCTGACTGTTTACCGCGGAGCCCAGCACATTAAAGTGGTTCGGATCCACCAGCAGGAAAGAGGCTGCACTTCCCACGCTCTCCGCCAGAGAGATCAGGGCCCCGCCATGCACCACCTCCACGGGCTGATATAGCTTTGGTGTAATAGGCATCATGGCCTCCAGGCTATTTGTTGAGGCCCTGGTAAACACAATACCAAGCAGCTCCATAAAGGTATTCTTACAGGCCCTGTTTATTTGTTCAATGGTCATTTTTTTGTCTCTTGGTTCAAAGATACAATTTCCTCCTGTCTCTTTTCCACAACCAGCAACATCACGGATCCAAGGAAGAGTGATCTGCTGTGGATCATATAGAATCCGGCCACTTCAAGAATCTTTCCCATCTCCTCCATGGTGTAGTAGTTTTTAGAGGAGCTGGCCAGGTACTGATAGGCTTTTTTATTTCCCGATATCCATCCTCCCAGGTAGGGAAGGAAGAAACGGAGGTAGATGTTATTGAATACTCTCCAGAGGGGGCTCTCTGGCTTACTGCTCTCCAGTACCACCAGCTGTCCGCCCGGACGCAGCACCCGGTTCATCTCCGAAAGATGCCGATTCGCATTGGAGTTTTCATACACCAGGTTCCTGAGCCCAAAGGTGATCCCCATGGAGTCAAACTGGCCATCTTCAAAGGGCATCTCTCCGGCATCACCCTCGGTAAAACTAATAAGCGGTAAACTTTTGCTACGCTGAAGCCTTTCCTGTTTTTGACGGGCCTCCTGGAGCATCTCTCCACTGAAATCAAACCCATTCAGGCTCACCCCGGCGGAGCCCTGAACCGACTGCCGGGCCAGCTCCAGTGCAAAATCGCCGGTACCTGTACAGAGATCCAGCACAAATCCGGGCTTGCTCCGCAGAAGTTCCCTGGCTGCTCTCCTTCGCCACACCCGGTCTCTGCCAAAGGTAAATATCCGGTTTACCCGGTCGTAGGTCCCGTGAATATCTCCATAAAAATCGTGTAGTGGAAAATCCTTTTGACGCTCCTTCATATTCCCTGTTGAAGCTGCAAAGATATTGAAATTTGAGTGCACTATTCCACCCTGAACAGTGAAGATGCAGAGAATACTTCCCCTCCGGGCAGTACACCCCTTACCTGGATAACATATTTTCCCGGCAGGTCGGGAGCCTGGAAAGTAAGCTCTGACTGCTTGTCCCTTTCCAAAGGGACATCAGCTGCCCAGAAGTAAGTGTTCCGGGTATCAGGCACCCGTTCTTCCAAAACCAGAGGGGGATCTACTGGAGAAGCTTCCAGATAAAAGGAAAGATAATCAAAGAAATAGGATCCTTTAGGCAGATCAATCCCCGCCATATCTCCTTTCCTTGAATGGATGGCAAGCACACCGCCAAATGCCACATTTCCCTTTAAATAGATCTCATTGATCAGGTCGACACGCTCGATTTTCTCCGGGGATAAAGCCAGCAGTGCCTCATGATCAAATACGGAGATATGATCGATCATTATCAGGGGTTTATATACGCCTATGGCTTCATTGGCACTCATAAATCTGATCCTGGTCTCTCCCTTTTTCTTATAAAACTGAATTTCGGGAACCAGGTTTAGAAATACCTCCTCCAGGTTAGGTAAGCGGATATAATCGTCAATGAGCAGACGTTTTACCCTGGTCCCGTAAAAGGGGATCCGCTGTGCCTCCTTTAGGGTATCCTGAAGCGGGGCCTCACCGGAACTAAACACCGGGTTAAATGCTCTCGCAAATTGCATATTCAGAGCGATTTTCCTTGCAAGCTCCTTTTCGTCCTCCAGAAGACTGAAAGCTTCACCCGGAAGCCTTACGGGCCTGGAGTCAAACTCCTGATCTATGCGCACTTCAAGTCCGCTGCCCTCTTCCAGCTCCGGCGTAACAAAAAATTCCAGCCTGTCACCAATAGTTCTGGGGACAGTCAGAATAAACTTTCCGTTCTTATCCGACATGCTTGCGAAAAAGTCCGGTTCCTTTCCAAGTAAAGCAAAGTGCAGGGTTGAATAGGGTACCGGGTTCAGATCCGGACCCACAACCGTTCCCGATATGGAGACCTCACTGCTCAGATCAGGAAGAAATTTAACCCTGAAAGTGTCTTGCTCCTGAGCCCGAAGGGATATGGAACTTCCTGCTTCAAGATCAACGGCACCTTCGGGTACCACTGTAATGCAACAGTTTAACTGATCCAGCAACACGGTGGAAGCCCCATTTAATTGAAACTCCACCTCCTCTCCACTCCGGTATACGGCTGATGCTGTGGAGCATTCCAGAATCCCCTTCTTAAAAGCTCGGGGTTCTGCGCTCAGGGAAGCGGTTCCATTCCGGGAATGTTCAATCACCTCGCTGCGATAAGGATTGATAATCTTCAGGGCCGTATAGCTGAAACTCTCAGGACCCCTGTTTCTCATCCAGCGAGTATAGGCCTTCAGATAGTAGTTACCCGTCAGCGACTCGGAAGGAATATGTAGCGTACCTTCTACCCTTCCACCGGAAATCCGGTACTTACCCTGTACCAGGGGGGTGCCATTGCTGGCGATCAATTCCACGTAGAGCACACTGCTCCAGGCAGAGTTTGAAAGCAGGCCTGTGAACGAATAGTCTGCCACAAAGTGAATGGTCTCATTCACTGAATAAATGGAGCGGTCGGCAAAAAGATGAAGCTTATCCTCTATTTTTTCAGCCTCCTCCCGATAAGCCTGATCATAGGGTGTTTGGGCCAGAATTGGTCCGGCCGGCCAGGCCAGCAGGCTGGCAAGTAATAGGAGAGGATATGTGGCTTTAAAGGTCTTCATTTACCAGAAATCGGGTGCTATATTGGCTCCTCCCATGAGGGTGCAATCAAAACATTTTTTCGCAGCACCGAGCCAGGGCGGACCCGGTCCAATGAGTGCCAGTGAGAATAGGTAATAATACTGATCATACATAAATGTACTGTTGTCCACGAGGGTATCCAGCTCACATTTGTAGCCATATACCGGAAAACCCAGTTCAGTCTTATCCACTACGATGCGGTCCTCCTGAATCTGAGTGGCATAAAAGCAGCCCAGCACTTTCTCATAGGACCAGTCCACATTGTAAATGTTGCCGAGACTGCTGGAAGGCTGAGTTTCATACAGGCTGGCTGAGCTTGCAGACTGAGCTGCTAACTTCGCCCAGTAGGCATAAGCCTGGTCGGTAAGCGAATGCTGTTCTACCAGCAGGTTATACCGTTCAGTCAGTCTTGGTGTCTGAGTGGATACATAGTGCAGCTTATTCTGATAAATATTATTCTCAGAAAGCAACTGGGTGGAGGCTGCATAGACCGATGCTACGGTTTCGGTCATGTAGCAGGTAGAGACCGTATCTCTTGTATAGGGAATATTCTCTCCTTTGTAGCGGACGTATTCTGCCGTATAGGGGGAGCGATATTCCCAGGTGGCTATGGCTTTCCAGCGGTAGTTGCGGGTGCCTCCGCCGTTCCCCCTGACATCGTTAAAAAACTGGAGTCCATGCCAGCTTTGGTCCGGATCACTTCCGCTGCTCACCTTCTGAATGTAGTAGAGGGAGTCAATGGGGGGACAGGCCAGCAGGGAATCGTAATCGGAGGCATATACCTTATTGGATGGAGTAATCACCTGAAGAGCGTACGACTTACCCACTGCTAGGAAAGGTTCATCAAGCCAGGCCTCATAGATCCCGTCCTGCAGCGAACTTTCGGTATATACTTCTGTGTTTCCTTCATTATCCTGAACCGAGACCACACACCCTTTGACCGGCTGGTAGGAGGGATTATTATAGGGAGTGGATTGCGAAACGGAAACCGTGTGAATGCCGGGCTGGTCACTGACCATCCCCTCAATGACCATCACCTCCTGTGTCTCATTGATCACAGGAGTATAGGACTCAATGCAGGAGTGACACAGCAGCACAATCAGCCCTATGATATAGATCCTATTCACTGGCATAATTCCCTAATTTAAAGTTCCAGGAGAGGGTGACCACCATCTGCCCGAAGATGGAGAGTTTATATCCGTTTATGGTTCCCTCATCGTTCTGGAAATAAACGGAATAGGCATTCTTTCTTCCGGTGGCATTGTAGAAATTTAGCATCCAGTAGGAATGAAACAGCTTTCTCTCTTTCAGGTTCCCTTCCAGGTTGATGGAGAAGTCCACCCGGAAATAATCCGGGATGCGGTAGCTGTTCCTGCTGGCGTAGTCCACAAACTGCATCCCATCCACGTAGTAGATGGAGATCGGATAGGTAACCGGTCTTCCCGTGGTATATACCATATTGGCAGAGAAACTGAGTCTGCGGTTCATCTTCACATTCGTAACCACACTCAGATTATGGGGGCGGTCGAAATTAGATGGATAAGGATCTCCGAAATTGATTCGTTCAGTGGGCAGGGGAGAATCAACCTCCATTATGGACCGGGAGTAGCTGTAGGCCACCCATCCGCTCAATTTCCCGGCATTCTTCTTAAACAGTGCCTCAAAGCCGTATGCCTCCTGCTGTCCCTGGAGGGTAACGGTTTCCACATTTGGAGTGCTTATAAAGCTGGCTCCGTCACGATAATCAATGACATCATTGATCTTCTTATAATAGACCTCCAGCGAAGTATTCAGTCCGCCTCTTGGAAAATCCTGGTAAAACCCCAGGGATAGCTGATCCACGTAGGGAGGTGAAATGTTGAAATCGCACAACTTCCATTGATCCGTTGGTGAAATGGCAACGGTATTACTGAGCATAAACAAAAACTGGTTCACCCTGTTATAGGAGAATTTCAGTGAGTTATTGGCTCCGAGCATAAAATTCACTGCTAGCCTGGGTTCCAGTCCCGTATAGGTTTTTACGACCTCAAAGGGTCTGGCATCAATTACATCCACCACACTTCCCGGCTGAACTGGCAGTCCTTCCCCGTATACCTGAGTCTCCCCGGGCCCAAGTGAAAGGAAAGTGGCAAAACGCAGCCCCCCATAAAGAGTCAGGCGGGGTGTCAGCGTGATCTCATCAGCCAGGTATATCGCAGTCTCAAGTCCGTTATCCACTCCAAGTTCCACGGGCACCCGCATGGAGATATCTCCAAAAGGAAGCACATCCCCCCTGTCCAGCTTATATAGTATTGCATTTCCTCCAAAAGTCAGTTTATGCTTCCCCAGGGAGAGCCAGGCCATATCCACCTTTGCTTCGTAATGGTCAATACGGTAGGACTGGGTCCAGGACTCGGAGGCTACCTGTTCATCGATGGTAGTGAAGTCGTAGCTGCCATAGACCAGGGCCAGATCGCCATTAAGGCGGGAACTGAGCCTTCTGCTGATATTCAGCGATCCCCCTGCATTATTATATTCATACTGGTTTGTGGCACCCAACCTGAAAAAGTCGTGGCTATAATATCCAAAAGCCTTGATCAGTGTCTTTTCTCCAGGTTCCCAGGTTAGCATGCCCGAAAGATCGTTGAAATTGGCTTTGCTATCCCGCAGCTCCGGATCTTCCAGCTTGTTTAAGATCCAGTCCGAATAGGTAGTACGTCCTGCAAGAATAAAGGAGCTCTTCCCTTTTTGAATGGGACCCTCGAGGGAGAGGCGTGCCGTAACCGGGCTGATTCCTCCCCGTGCCGTATACTTGTTCAGATTTCCCTGGCGCGCAGTAATATCAAAAAAGGAAGCCAGCCGTCCCCCGTAAGAAGCTGGCAGATTACTCTTGTATAGCGTAAAATCCTTTACAATATCGGGACTGAATGAAGTGAAAAAACCAAACAGGTGAGAACTATTATAGACAGGGACCTTATTCACGTAAATCATATTCTGGTCCGCCGCACTACCCCTCACGTTAAATCCTGCTGCTCCCTCTCCCACCGTCTGTACACCGGGAAGCATCTGGATGACCTTCAACACATCCTTCTCGCCCATCACCACGGGAACCTCCTTTAATACCTTATAATTGAGACGGTCAAATCCCATCTGGGTTCCCCGGACGTTGTGGTACCTGTTGGCATGAACCACCACTTCTGTCAGAGCAATGACACTTTTTTCCATGGAGATGGCCAGGTCGCCGTCTGATAGAACATCCAGGTAGTTATGCCGGACCTCCATCCCCATGCACTTAATTTCAATGGTATATTTGCCCGGTCTTACCACCATGCTAAAACGGCCATTCACATCCGTAGCACTACCCCTTTGCAGCTCTTCAAAATATATGGTCGCTCCTATCAAAGGATCACCTGTCTCAATATCAGAGATCTTGCCATGCAGAACTGCCACATTCCTGCCCCCTCCTTCTTCCCGGTCGCCCACAGTAAGCGTCTCCAGCATACCTGACTTTCTGCCATCAATATAACGTTGTTCGGTGGAGGTCAGGCTCTTCGAGTCACCTTCTCCAATCAAACCTGAGCCGCCAACCGATCCCGAATAATCCGGTAATCGTTGCACGAATGCTTGCTGATTGGACAGGTAGACCTGGTGTTCCCCTTCCAAATGGTAATACAGACCGGCCGGTAACAATGTTTTATCGAGGGTTCTTCTGAGCGATATCTCCTCCCCCGAGGCACTTACCCTCACTCCCCTGATCCAGTCCTCCCGAAAAAAGAAGCGAACTCCGCTTTGCTGCTCCACATCCCTCACAAACTCGACGAAGGGAACATCCTGATAATTCCCTTTAATAAGGATATCTGAAACCTGAGCCCGAAGGGAAAAGGGAACCAAAGCCAAAATCAGCAGAGCCATATGAAGAATCCTGCGCATCAATCTCCTCCATTTATAAGTTTTTCAGCCGCCAGAAGAAATAGATCCAGCTGTACTGCAGAAGCACTCCTGAGCTGTA
>Ga0209345_10004253_pt1 | contig 13987 bp, 9 predicted proteins | sample Cruoilmetagenom7_FD_187294 | JGI IMG/M metagenome (GOLD analysis project Ga0209345, IMG submission 187294) | Oil polluted marine microbial communities from Coal Oil Point, Santa Barbara, California, USA - Sample 7 (SPAdes) (version 2) | ecosystem: Environmental > Aquatic > Marine > Oil seeps ... | reverse complement strand
ATCTTTCCTTTTAGCGTTTCTCCATTCAGGTGGATGGTATAGCCAAATAAGCCAGCAGCAAGATCCGGATGGCTCTCTGACGGATTCCAAATTAGCTTGTATTTTTCGTCTCCTTCTACGGCGATTATATACTCTGCCACCAACCTGCCAAGGGCATCATATATAGAAATTGTGGCAGTTCCGTGCATCCCTCCTGCGACTTCAAAGGCTATGGTAGTAGATTGGCTGAAGGGGTTGGGAAAATGATGGCATGTCAAAAGTATCCTGTTACCGGTCTCCGGGATTTCATCGAATTCGAGAATTTCAACCTTGGTTGCATAACCTCCGGAATAGTTGTTATCACTACCTCCTTCGGTCCTGAAACTCCCCTTAAAACTGGTGAATGGACTGATCACTCGATAGTCGAGGCTGATATCTATGACTACTGATTTTATGGAATCTGCCTGGCTTGTACTGGGATTTAACTGATAGTATTCGGTCAGCAAATCTGCAATTTTTTGCTTTGCCCAGATCTTTGGTATAAATGCATATTGCTTGATTATACTGTCAGATAATACAGGTTCATAAGCGTAACTAACCGGGTCACCAAAAGCTTCCCCGTTAAGGGTCAGCTGAAATGGTAATGTCTCATCATATCTTCCGGCAAGAATCATTTGCTGGCCCTTATAAAGATTCGGAAGCCTGGATGGATAGATCTCAACCAGGAGTTCGGGTTCAGTCAGAATTGAAGTATTGACCAGCACAGGATTCCGGATCAAAAGGTAAAATTCTGTAATTTTATCCTCCAGTTCATCATTCCCAAGGAAATCAGCAAGGCCATAATTATTGGCAGCCAGGGTGGTAAGAAGTCTTTCATTTGTCGAAGACCCAATGCCAAAAGTAAAAATGCTGATCTTCGCCTCATTCTGAACCACCAGGTCATCAACATATTCAACAAGCAGATCGGTATCAGTTATTCCGGCAGTTTGTTGTCCGTCCGTAAAAAAGATAATGATGTTAGCGGTATTGGATGATGCCGCAGAGAACTGGGGGATGGCCTCACCGAATGCACCTGAAATATTGGTCGACCCTGTGGCCATCAACATATCGATATAATCCAGCGCCGCTGATTCATTGGCGGCTGTAAAATCAACATGTTCACCCCTGAAGCTCGTAATATCACTTGCGAAATCGATTATGTTAAATTTATCTCCCAGGTTCAGGTTCTGGGTTATGAACTTTGCAGCATTCCTGGCCTGGACGATCTTATCACCTGACATGCTTCCGGACCGGTCAATGATCAGTGAAAATACCTTATCTATGACCTGCTGGTTTTCAGAGGGATCGGGTTCGGCTACAAATAGGAAGAATCCGTTTCCGAAGGGATCAGGGATCATCGAATCAGGAAGGAAGGTGCTGTAACTGTACAATCCCAGTTCCTCCTGGCTGAGCGTATACTGAATGGAGTAATCCTGGTTAGCTTTGCTCTCGGCAAGGGAAAAATATATATTTGCCTCAGTCCCTGAATTGGTAGTCGAATCTGCGGTATGGCTCAGCAGTTTAATATCTGTGATGGTACGGTCAGACAAGAGACTGAATTGCATCTTTTGCTGATCAATTAACCTGTCTATGCTGTCAGCAATGATATCATAGTCATTTGGATAATGGTAGTTCACTTTGCCGAGTTTGTATTCCAGCAATTCAACATAGACCAGCTCGACAATAAGCGTAGAATCGGCATAGATTGGCTGATCCATGTTGTAGATCAATGGATTCTCACCAAGATAAAAAAGTAATTCATAGTCAACAGTCGTTTCCCCGCCTCCTGAGATGCTGTCCTGTTCGGTGGCTGAGAATTTCGCTTCATACCACTGGCTATTGGTTTTGTAGAACAAAGAGAGGGCCGAAGCTTCCAGAGGCATGGGGAAGGCATACTGGATCTTCAGACTGTCTTCCGTAATGTTTAAATAAACCTGGGTAGCTTTTGTTATGGCAACCTGTCCATCTACTGACACTTCAACAGTGCTGGATATCAGGGGCAGGTACTTTATATCGGCTGAATCCGGGATAACTACCCCGTTTGCAAAAATGGGGGCAGTTATTGTGAGTGCAAAAATGAAGGTAAAGAGGGTTTTCATAAGATGGGTTTTGTTAATAATTTACAATATATTCCGAACATTATCAATCTTTTGGTAAAAGCCATAGATTAGTTGCATTACATATTCTTTTAGAAAAGATGCAGGAAAATATAGGGGGGTTGCTTCAGCAATGTATAAATTCGAAATTCTGCTATATTTGCTAAAAAGGCGGAGATTAATGAAAAAGGATTTCAGAAAGTGGGCATTGATGATTCTGACTACCCTGCTTTTGATTTCTCAGCCGGTAAAAATGATGGCCCAGGAGGAAACCGCAAGCACCAACCAGCTCTGGTTATTCTGGCAACATAATCAATATTTCACATCCCGTTTAAAGTACGTAGGCGATATCGGATACCGTCATGAGATTCCTTTTGAGCATTGGAGGAGGATACATTTCAGGCCCGGGGTACAATGGTCTGCTGGGAATCTGTTTGATCTGGCTGGGGGAATTGGCTTTTTTTTTACTGCCCAGGAGGCACTCCCCAATTCAATTGAGATTCGTCCCTGGCAAGGAGTCAGGTTACACTGGCCAACACTAGGCAGATTCTATTTTGACCACTATTTAAGACTGGAACAACGGTTCAATTATTCCCGGAATTTTAATGGATTTTGGGACATTGCCATGAGAAGCAAGTTCAAGATAAATGTCACCTTTCCGATAAATACGCCCGGTATTGTTGACAAAACGCTATATGCCAGACTTAACGCTGAACTATACTTTGACCTGGGCAAAAGCATAATTGAACGATTTGTTAATAAAGGGAGGTTGACAACGGGCCTGGGCTACCGGTTCAATCCCAGATGGCGTTTAGAAATGCTTTATGCGATTGAACAATCCACAGCATTTAGCGAAGAAGGATTTAATGTAAATTCACACATCATTCAGATCCACTTAAAAACTACTATTTTTCGAGAATCTTAAATTCTACTTCCTTTTTTTATTTTTTGATCCTGTACCTTTGCCAGGAACGGATCCAGGCTACAAGATCTTTTCGTTGGGTAGATGTTAATGCCTGGTATCCAGATGATCCGTGCCCCCAGGAAGGCATTTTTGTTCCTTCCCTGCCAATGCTAATGGTAGCCATTATATACCCGTTGCTTACTGCGCTTAAAAATTCCTGGTTATTCAGGGCCGGAGCTTTGAGTCCCTCGCCATCTTTCCCATGACATTCTGCACAATTGCCGGCAAACAGATACCTGCCAGCCCCGGCATCACCTGGATTGCTTCCCTGATAAATATAATCCCGAGTGGATCCGGCGTTCTCACGCATATAAGCAATGATATCGCTAACACCCTGCCTGTCTAGTTTCCCGGCTCCCTGAACATCTGTTGACCATCCGAACATAGCTGTGTGTGACCGCCCGGAAGAAATGGTCTCATAAAGGTACTTCTCCCCTGCCAGGTCCTGAAAATCTTTTGTGAGGATTGCAGGTCCGGTATTGCCTTCTCCAAATTCACCATGGCAGCGGGAGCACAGAAAGTGGTATTGCAGATCGCCCTCTACTGGATCTCCCTCGGGCAACTCAATGGGAAAATCGGTTCGGGGACCCGTACCCCAGGTACGGATATATCTTATCAGGCCTGCCATTTGCTGCGGGCTGTAATGGGTCCAGGCTGGCATGCCCCCGGTATTCCTACCCGCAACAATGGTGTAAAACAAAAACCGGTCGGACGCGACGGAGAGAAAATCCTGGTTATTCAGCGGCAGGCCTACATCCCCATTTCCATCGACACCATGGCATATCTGGCAATCTTCCTGGTAGATCTTTCTGCCACTCTGTACAGTACCGGTTGCGGATTTGAAATCTTCAAAGCCGTAGGGTAACGCAAATTGGTTTTCCAGGCTGGTAACCAGAGAATACAGCTCCGTTAGTTTCAGTCCCGAGTGCATGGGAAGCCAGGAGGCCATCTGACGTGATCCCCTTCCATGAAGAAGTGTAAACATGATCATCTCATCGGAAGCCACCCTTGTAAAATCATAGCTACCCAGAGATGGAACGCCTGTTTTGTAAACCTCGTAATCTTTGCCTTCCCCGGATTTACCATGGCAGGCAGAACAGGTCATGGAGTAGACCTGTCCCGCATTTAAAGAATCTCGGATGCCACGAAATTCCTGCAAGGCTTCCACTCCTATATATTCATACGAGATATCCGGTTTCGCCAGTCCCATAGTAAAGGTTACCAATGCTTCAAGTTCTTCCTCCGGCAGACTGATCTGCAACATATCTGATCCCGGAGAAACCATTTCAGGATCATGGAAATGCTCCTTCAACCAGTTGGAGATGGTCTGTTCGCCCTTGATATTCTTAAAACTATACTCGTGTTTTGTTTTTTCACCCTGTTCCGTCAGGTCGGGACCAACGATTCCCCCAACACCTCTAGCCTGGTGGCAGCCCAGGCAGCCTTCACTTTGAAAAATCTCCTTCCCGTGGATGAATGTTTCGGTACCTGCCAGGACAGATTGATCCGAAAAGATACCCAGGTGACATTTCCCACATGAGGATTCAATATAAGGTGGATGCAATAGTGGAAGATCCCAGTGTGTGAATGCTTCCTCCCCGAAGGCATTGATCCTGTCCAGGGCCCTTCCCTGACCACCATGACAGACAGTACATCCAAATTTCTCGATAGGGTGTTGTACAAGGAACTCACCAGGATGTTTGGTATGTGGTTGTGGTGCTTCTGCCATGGCAGGATTTTCCATTCCCAGGTGGCAGCTCATACAACGGTCCGTCCGATTTATTCCTGACGGGCTAACCTGGTGAATCCTGATGAATGATTCATCCTGTCCCGATCCATCAATTAAATCTTCAGGGATTTTGCTGTAATAATCCGACTGGATCTTTTTCCAATCAGGTAAAAATCCTTCTCTTATCCAGGCAGTAATCATCAGGATCACAAGGATGGATCCTGATATGAAGCCGATCCACCTGAATCTCCGTATGTATTTTGCTTCATTCATATCCTTAGAAAACCGGCCATTGTGAAGACGACCAGTAAAATTCCCAGTTGGGTCCACGGAACCATATCCCAATGGCAGTGTATATTATAAATCCTGTCATCGTACAGGTAAACAGGGCAATGGCTGACATTCTGCTGGATGCTGTCCTCCGTTTGATCCAAACCGCCCAGGTAATATAAAACAATGCTGAGAGGGTGGCCGGATTAATCAGCATAATGATCACCTGTGGAATATCGGGGAACCAGTTTCTAAACCAGCCGTACCTGACCATGATAAACACAAACAGCAAGGTAGTAAGCAATGAAAATCCAAACGATTGCCAGGTAAGTCTCCTGCCGGCTGTCCCTGAGAACCAGGCACCCATGTTTCCATCCTCCTTGTCCATATATGGTATAGAAATTAGAAATACCAGGAATAGCACAGGTATGATCACCCCACCGGCAAATGCGGAATATGATACCAGTTCCTGTATCCCGAGAAAATACCAGGGAGATTTTGCCGGATTCTCTGCAAAGTCCGGATTCGCCCTTTCCCTCAATGGGGCATCAAAGAGAAAGGCCATTACAAGCAAGGCGGCTACTGTTAGCAATAGGATGGCCAATTCAGCCCACATAACCACCGGCCATGAATAGAATTTTTCACTAGCGCTGTTATCACCCACCGCTCGTACGGTCTGTGCCGTTGGCCTGCTGATACCTCCGTCTTTACGGATCCGCCATAAATGAACGGCAGTTAATACCATCAGGGTGAGCGGAAGAAAAATCACGTGGAGCATAAAAAACCTTGATAAGGCAGCCTGTCCAACCGTATCATCACCGATCAACAGCTTCTTAATAAATCCACCTATATCCAGCACCTGGGTGATCCCCAGAATATCTGTTAGCTCCCTGAAGGAGGCAGCTATATTTGAACCTATGGTAACTGCCCAGAATGCCAGCTGGTCCCACGGCAACAAATAACCGCTGAAGTTCATGAATAGAACAACAACCAGGATACATACACCTATGATCCAGTTCAGCCTGCGTCCCGCCAGGTATCCCCCGGTAAAGAAAACCCGGATCAGGTGAAGAAATGATACCAGGACCATCCCATGAGCTGCCCAGCGATGAATATTCCTGATGTATCTTCCACCGGGTACAACAAAGACAATATCCTTTACGGAATTATAAGCCCGTTCGATGGACGGAGTATAATTCATCATCAGGATGACACCGGTCAGGATCATGACCAAAAAAAGAAAACCGAGAATTACTCCGAGTCCGAATGTATAAGTAGTTTTAAGTGAATGAGGATGTACTTTATTGGCATGGATGTGCAAGAAAAAATTCTTGTTGATCCTTCCTAATCTTTTTCTGTTTTCGTCGCTTATCCCTGGTGACATTTACAGGTAAAGTTTTTCCTCCGGTAGTACCAGCCGTCCTAGGTCCACCACTATTTGTCCATCAACATCTTTTCTCAATTCAAACCACGGCAGGTCCTTGGTAGCAGCTCCTGAAAGTACCTCTCCCTGGTCATTGTAACAGGATCCGTGACAAGGGCATAAAAAACCATCATCACTTTTCTCTATCACACAGCCCAGATGGGTACAGATGGCTGAAACAGCCCTGATTCCCTGATGATCACGATATACAAACAATTTTCTGTCTGACAAGTAGGTAAATGTATTGACAGGAAAATTGTTGACACGGCCAATCTTGAATCGCCGCTGGTATTGTGTCAGGCGGGGGATAAATTGCCTGAGAAGGCTTATGGAAGCAAGCACTCCTGCCCCAATAGCGGCCCATACAGAAAATCTTCTTAAGAAATCCCGGCGTGAATGTCCTTGGGTATGTAAAGGCTCCTGCACTTATTCTTGTTAGGAAGGTAAATTTATTAAGTTTCTTTCTTAATTAAGCCAATAAACGTCTGTAAGAGGGTTATTTTTATAGTTTTAAAATAATTTTGTGCCCTGATCTAATCATGAAAAGAATCAATAAATCCAAGCTCCTGCTGTCTTTGCTGCCAGTTTTTTTAATTTTTACCCTGGTATTTAGTACCTGTAAAAATAAATCGTCTGATGGACTGGATAGCGGTGTGGGTGCAAGTGATGAAGTGGAACCGGAATATATTGGCAGGGAATCATGCAAGGAATGCCACGAGCGGGAGTATGAACTCTACCAGGGTTCAGATCATGACCTGGCTATGGATCATGCTACGGAAAAAACCGTACTGGCCGATTTTAACACCAGCAAAACACTCCATGGGATAGAGACCCGTTTCTTCAGGCAGGACGGTAGATTTTTGGTCAATACTGAAGGGGTTGACGGGGAAATCAAGGATTTTGAGATCAAGTATGTATTTGGGGTCAGGCCATTACAGCAATACCTGGTGGAATTCCCTGGAGGCGCCTACCAGATGCTTCCATTCTGCTGGGATACTCGACCGGCCGCGGAAGGCGGACAACGCTGGTTCCATATATATGACCAGGAGAGGATCCCTCCCCATGATATTTTGTTCTGGACCAGGATCACACAGAACTGGAATTACATGTGTTCTGAATGCCATTCTACCAACGTAAGGAAAAGTTTCAACCCGGAAACAGAAACCTACCATACTACCTGGTCTGAGATTGATGTCTCCTGTGAATCCTGTCATGGTCCGGGATCAAGCCATGTTAAATGGGCCCGCATTGTTGAGCAGGGAGGAAACCCGGAGGCTTATGCTGACATGGGACTTACCATCAGGTTGAAAGACCAGGACAATGCCTCCTGGGTCTTTAATATGGAGACGGGTACGGCAGAACGATCGGTTCCGAGGACAGACCGTATCCTGGTTGATATGTGTGCACGCTGTCATGCACGCCGGGCAATTATAAGCGAAGATTACAAATACGGGAATTCATTCCTGGAAACACATAGCCCGTCATTGCTTGATGAGGGACTCTATTTTGCTGATGGACAGATTCTCGAAGAGGTTTACGTCTACGCCTCCTTTTTACAGAGTAAAATGTATCAAAACGGTGTGGTCTGCAAAGATTGTCATGAATCTCACAGCGGGAAGGTATTTGTACATAGTAATGCCCTTTGTTACCGTTGCCACCTGGCTGAAAAGTATGGCAGCCGTGAGCACCATTTTCACGACCCTGAACAGGAAGGATCCAGTTGCCTGGATTGCCATATGCCGGAAAGAACCTATATGGTAGTTGATCCCCGCCGTGACCACAGTATACGGATCCCAAGACCTGACCTCTCAGATAAACTGAAATCGCCAAATGCCTGCAATAAATGTCACAATGATAAATCAAACCAATGGGCTGCCGACTGGTGCCTCGAATGGTATGGAGACCCAAACAGGAATGGCACACATTACGGAGAGATCTTCTGGGCCGGACGCCAGGCATATCCTGAGGCCTTACCCGAATTGATCAGGCTTGCAAATGATGCTGAATCTGCAGCCATGGTCAGGGCCACAGCAGTCTCACTTTTACAGAATTACCAGGATGTTTCTGTGATCAGGACCCTTCAGACGAGCATTGTTGATCCTGATCCAATCATCAGGTATGCGGCCGTCTCCGCCTTATATGCAGCGGATGAAAATACAACCCTGGAGCTGGCCATTCCCAGGTTGAGTGATTCTGTCAGGCTGATCCGCTCTACTGCAGCTTTTCAGCTTTCCAGGATCCCACCCGAGTACCTGGGAAAGGCCAATATTCGTCAACGCGATAAAGTGCTTGAAGAATACCGGCAATCCCAGATGATCAATGCTGACCATCCTTCAGCACACATGAACCTTGGTATACTGGCCATGAACCAGGGAGATTTTGCCAATGCTGAATCTTCCTACCTGAAAGCACTTGAAGTAGAGCCGGCATTAACTACTGCCTATATCAACCTTGCCGATCTCTACCGTATGCTGGGTAGGGATCAGGAAGGAGAACAGTTGTTGCGTGATGCCATAATACAAAGTCCGGATATGGCCGCTGTGCATTATGCCCTGGGACTTAACCTTGTTCGGAAAGGAAACCATGATGCAGCCATGAAATTCCTGGAGGAGGCAGCCAGGCTTGAACCAACAAACGCAAGGTATGCGTATGTTTATGGTGTTGGACTCCATTCTACCGGGCAAAAGCAGGAAGCGGTTGATTACCTGCAAATTGCATTGGTGGAAAATCCCTTTGACAGGGATCTGCTGTATTCACTGTCAACATTCAACCAGGAACTGGGAAAGGGGGATCATGCGCTGAAATATGCCGAACAGCTCGTTGAATATTATCCCTCCGATCAGAATTACCAGCAGTTGATCCAGTACCTGAAAACTCAGGCTAACTGATTCGGATTTTTCAAATCCGTTCAAATTAAATAACTTACCACGAAAATATAAAGCTCATCTAAAGGCCATGAAGAAAATTATCCTATTGTTTTTAATGTCCGTTCTGCTAATACCTGTAGCCAGGTCACAGGTCCTTATTGCCTTGCTTTTCGGAGACAAATTGAATACCCCGAATATTGAGTTCGGATTGAATGTGGGAGGAAACTTTACAACCCTCACCAATTACCCCGAGTCTAAATTCGCAACCGGATTGAATCTGGGATTGTATTTCAATTTTAAACTATCCGATCACTTTTATCTGCATCCGGAAATGCTTTTCATGAACCAGATGGGCTCGAGAGGGGTCAATGAAAGAGATTTGCCAAACCCCGGATTAGAGCATGAGTCACTGGAAACCTGGGTCGAATCCAATTACTTTACGCTGGTCTTCCTGCCCCGCTATAAACTCACCAATCAATTGTTCTTTGAGGCTGGCTTATATGGTGGATATCTCTTATCGGCGGATGATTATTTTTTAATTAAACCAGAAAATGATTCGGAACTGGAATATAAAGTTCACGCTAAACCGCGGATGAATCGATGGGATGCCGGAGCCCAGGTAGGTCTTGGCTATAAATTCAGAAAGGGGGAAGGGATGAACCTATCCCTTCGATATTCCTATGGCTTCGTCAACACCCTGAAGGATGAGAGTCTTGATCCCGAAAAAAACCATGGGTTCCATATACATGTGGGTATCCCCATAGGTGTTGGGAAGGAGAATGTTCAGAAAGAGGTGGACCGGATTGAGCGGTAATATTTCTGAATTCATACAACCCTGATGGTTTTTTCATGTCTTTAGGGGTAATAGATCTGAAACAATCAAGACAATGAACAGAAAGATTACCCTGATTTTACTGGCCTTTTTCTTTTTTCAAGGCATCGTACACGCACAGGATGTCACGAAACAGGTAGATGAGCTTAAACCATCACCTGAATTGCTGGAAAAGCCTTTCCAGGTCACTTTCCTGTTCCCACCACTGAGTACCAATTGGACACAGAATTCAAAGACCATCAATAAGGTCTCTTTAAACTTTCTTGTCGGAAATGCCGGTGGAGTTAATGGTGCAGAAATTGGTTATTTCATTAATACCGTCAATTACCATGTCAGGGGATTCCAGGGGGCCGGGTTTGGAAATGTGGTTGGCAGGTCGGTTGATGGTGTACAACTTGCGGGATTCTTCAATGTTAATGGAACTGATGCCCGGGTTGTACAGGGATCCGGATTTATGAATGTAAACGGAGGGAGTTTCCAGGGTGCCCAGCTTACAGGGTTCCTGAATGTGACCGGTAGGGAAACAAAGGGCTTCCAGGGAGCCGGGTTCGGGAATGTATCCGGGGGAAGAACACAGGGAGCCCAGGCTGCCGGATTCTTCAATGTGGCAGGTGAATTTGACAGGGGAGCACAGCTTGCTGGATTTATAAACGTAGCCGGGACAGGATCACCAGATGCACAACTAGCCGGGTTTGCTAATTACGCAGAACGGGTAAGGGGGGCACAGCTGGCAGGATTTATCAATGTAGCAGGTAATGTAAAAGGTATACAGATGGCAGGTTTTCTCAATGTGGCAGATTCACTCGACGGGATTCCTATAGGATTTATAAACGTCGTGGTGAAAAACGGTTACCGGAAGTTTGAGTTTTCTTTCAGCGAAACCCAATATGCCAATTTCTCATACAGGATGGGGGTCAGGAAATTATACAATATATATTCTTTCAGTAAACCTACCGGTCCGGGTACCCGCTGGCTTTTCGGGTTTGGATTGGGTGGAGAGTTTGATGTGAATGAAAAAATGAAAATGAACCTGGAGGCTGTTGTAAACCAGGAGCTCTGGATCGCTGAACCAGCTTTGAACAGTTTTTTGCATATTGACAGGCTGAATTTATTGAACCAGTTCAGGGTATTGTTCGCTTTCAATCCATCGGATAAGGTATCCCTTTTTGTTGGTCCCACTTTCAATGTAGCCGTGGCCGAAACCAATCCCGATATAGGCTACCTGCCCTGGCATGAAATTGGTCCGAAATGGGCTTTTTTCAACAGAACATATAACAATGTGGCCAGAACAAACGTAAAACTATGGATAGGTGTCATGGGAGGTGTCAGGTTATAATCCTGATTTATTAATTTTTCCTATTTTCACCCCTTTCTTCTAAACCAAAACATTTATCCTATGAGAAAGTTCTTGTTTTTAATGTTGCTTGGAATTCTTTCACTTAACCTGTCTGCCCAGGACAGTGGATTTGGTGTAGGGATTATTATTGGTGAGCCTACTGGTGTAAGCTTGAAGACCTGGGTCAGCCAGAAACATGCGGTGGATGCAGGTTTAGCCTGGTCATTGACAAATGACTGGTTCCATATCCATGCAGATTACCTGATACATAGTTTTGATCTGATCAATGTCAGCAAAGGTCAACTGCCTTTTTACTTCGGTTTTGGAGCCAAGATCGGGATAGGTGACGACTTCAGTTTAGGTGCCCGGGTACCTGTGGGACTTGCATATTTGTTTGATGATGCACCCCTGGATATATTTGTTGAGATCGTACCGGCTTTGCAGCTGATTAACCAGATACAGTTTCAAATGAACGGAGGCATTGGCATCAGGTACTGGTTTTAATTTCAGGTCTGGCTTTCTCCATATACTTTAATAATGCTTTCTCTCAGCTGTCTGCCTGCCGGAGTTGACAAGTGAAAAATATTGTCTGCAATCTCCGATGCCCTTACCCATGCGGTAAAATCGGCATCTGGCATTGCCTCCCTGTTCTGTGGTGTATCAATGATACCCGGGACGATGACGCTGGCAGTGATACCGTAACCTTTCCCGTCCTCATTAATTATTTCAGCAAGCCTGAAAACCAGGGATTTACTTAGGGCATAGGAGAGCATATTTCCGGCCGATCCTGGATGTAAGGCCGGCCGGCTCCCGGTAAATATAACCTGTCCCCCGTTTTCCTGTTGCTTCATCTGCAGAAAAACCTGCCTTGCCAGATGATAGGCAGTAAGAAAATTCAGCCGGTACATTTTGTTTAGTTCTTCCTCTCCGGTATCTGCCAGTCCACCCATGGCGAATCCACCAGCCGTTAACACGGCCATATCTATTTTGCCAAAAATTTCAACGACCTGTCTTATGGTCTTTTGCACTTTGTCTTCATTCAGCAGATCAAGAGGAAAGATTTTCAAGTTGGCTGAGGCTTTCAGGTTATTCGTCCGCTTATCTGAAACTAGGGCTGCTATCTGAAAATCATTTTCCAGGAACTTCTGTAGCACAGCACCTCCCATGTTACCCGTTGCCCCTGTGATCAAAATCGTCTTATTCATATTGTTTCTCCTAATTCTGTCTATAATATATTACTAATTTTATCATCCATCAAAGATCTGTATCGATTTTTAATTAATTCATATAACTTTAAAATCTTTAAGTCCATCACAAATCAAATATGATAAAGTACATCCATATTCCATATGCCTTCGTTTTTGCCCTGATGCTGATTAATTCATCAGCTTCTGCTCAAAAAACAGGGTTTAAAAGTATCACCCTTGAAGAACTTGAAAAACATCTGACCTACCTGGCATCAGATGAAATGGAAGGCCGTGCCACAGGGGAGGCCGGTCTAGACCTGGCGGCCAAATATCTTGCTGAACAAGCAGCCAGGATAGGGCTGGAACCAATTGATGAAAACAAGGATTTTTTCCAGGAATACACCCTGGTAAAGAAAGTTCAGGACCAGTCAACTTCCAGTATTGGCATCAGCCATAAAAATGCTGCCATTTCTGAGGTTGAAAAACCACTTTTCTGCCTGAATGCTAAGTCTGATACGATTGACCTTAGTGGGGAGCTTGTATTTGCGGGCTATGGTATCTATTCAGCAAAAGATAACTACAACAGTTTTGAAAATATTGACCTGAAGGATAAGATCGTCCTGGTGATGAGCCGGGGGCCGATGGATCATGACAATGGTACCAGCCTGCTTCAGAACAGGGACTGGAATGATCTAAGCACATGGAGGTATAAATTAAACGCGCTGTCTGTGCGCGCACCAAAAGCGATATTAATGGTCATGGATCCAAGGTCAGGTTATTTATCCATCGATCAATATGCCAGTGGAATGATCCGTTACTTAACCAGTTCCAGCACAGTCAAGGAACTGGGCGGCCAGCGAAGGAGCATGATGCCCGGAATGACTGCCAAAATACTATTTATCCACAGGGAAGCCGCAGATGCAATACTTAAGTCCACAGGCAAAACCTTAGTTGAATTGCAGGACGGTATAGATTCTTCCCTGAAACCCAATTCATTTGTAATTCCTGAAACCCGCGTAAACATCTACACCAGGTTTAACAAGGTGGAGAAACCTATTCCCAATGTAGCGGGAATCATACAGGGTAGTGATCCGGAATTGCGAAAGGAAGCCATCGTATTTACAGCACATTTTGACCATCTCGGGATAAACAGAAGGGGTGAAATATATAATGGTGCAGATGATAATGCCTCAGGCACGGCTGCCCTGATTGAGATTGGAGAAGCTTTCGTGAAGCAAAAGAAAAATCTTAAAAGATCTGTCCTC
>Ga0209345_10004252_pt1 | contig 13990 bp, 12 predicted proteins | sample Cruoilmetagenom7_FD_187294 | JGI IMG/M metagenome (GOLD analysis project Ga0209345, IMG submission 187294) | Oil polluted marine microbial communities from Coal Oil Point, Santa Barbara, California, USA - Sample 7 (SPAdes) (version 2) | ecosystem: Environmental > Aquatic > Marine > Oil seeps ... | reverse complement strand
AAGATCGCCCTCGATGGCATCGACCTGATTGGCCTCGCGGGCCAGATCATACACGGCTGTCGCGTAGCGTTCCGCGATGCCGGTGGAAATGGAAGCAGGTTCGGACACGTCCATCCTCTCGTTCAATAAGCGCCGGATATGCGAAAATCTCGCGTCACCAGCAGTTGGCGCGGCTTGAAGTTACCCAAGACGTCTAAATCAGGGGCGATGTAGCAGACAGGTTCGCGCCCGGCAACACAGTATAGGCAGGTAATGTTCCCACGCGCGGCAATATTGCAAAGGCTACGGCCTGCAGTGGCTCTTTGCCGCAGGAAAATGCGGCCTTTAAGGTCAAACGCCCGCAGCGTTGGCGAATCCTCTAGACCGAATGGTGGTTGCCTCAAGCCTGTAAGGCTCAGACCGGTTTGGCCTGCGGCTCAGCGATCCCCTCCAACACCCCGATCGCGCGCCGCGCGGTGCTGCGCTGTGGTCGGCCGCGTGGCGGGTAGACCAGTTTTGTCGCTTCAACCAAGATCGCCCCACCGCCCATCATTGTTGGCATCTGGCGACCAACTTTCTCAAACAATGGGGCGGATTTCATCCAGATTCGCTGCTGTGACGGGAATTGAAACAGCGCCCCAAGATGACGCTCAGGCAGGAATTGATGCTTACGCAACTGCGTTTCCAGCTGTCCCGGCGAATAGGGCCGCCCATAGCCGAATGGCGTGCGATCCCGCCGCGCCCACATGCCCGCCCGGTTCGGCACGATAAACAGCGCCTTGCCCCCCGGCCCCAGCACCCGCCAGCATTCGTCCAGCAGTTCACTGGGCCGCTCCGAGGTCTCAAGCCCATGCATCAGCACCAGCTTATCGACCGCCCCCGTCTCTACCGGCCAAAGCGTTTCCTCGGTCAGCACCGAGGTATTGGGCATTCCTGCAGGCCAAGGCATCACGCCCTGCGGTCCGGGCATCAACACCATCACCCGCCGGGCATCTGCCAGATAGGGCCGCAGCAGGGGTGCGGCAAAGCCAAAGCCGACCACCGTCTGGCCCTTCGCCTCGGGCCAAAGCTCCAACAATCGCCCGCGCAGGGATTTCTGCGCCGCACGCCCCAACGCGCTGCGATAATAGAAATTGCGCAGATCCTGTACATCAAGATGCATTGCAGCCCGCCTTGGTGAGTGTCACTCTTACCCGACCATAGCAACACAGCGAGGTAAGACGCCATGGCCTTTGATCTGGTCACGATTCCATGTCTGTCGGACAACTACGCCTTTCTGCTGCGCGACCATGACAGCGGCGACGTGGCGCTGATTGATGTGCCTGAGGCTGCACCGATTATGGCGGAGCTTGATCGCCGTGGCTGGACGTTGAGCCAAGTTTGGCTGACCCACCACCACCCCGACCACGTCCAAGGCCTGGCCGAGCTGCTGACCCGTTTCCCCGCGCAAGTGGTCGGCGCCAAGGCCGATGCCCATCGCCTCCCCCCGCTCGACCGCGAAGTGGCAGAGGGCGACAACATCGCGTTGGGCGCGCTGCATGCCGAAGTTCTAGATGTGTCGGGCCACACCGTGGGTCATATCGCATTGCATGTGCCGGAGGCCAAAGCGGCCTTTACCGCCGACAGCCTTATGGCGCTCGGCTGTGGGCGCCTGTTTGAGGGCACGCCCGCGCAGATGTGGGAAAGCCTGCAAAAGCTCGCTGCCTTGCCCAGCGATACCACGATCTGCTCGGGCCACGAATACACCACCGCCAATGCAAAATTCGCGCTGACCGTTGATCCGGACAACGCGGCACTTATATCAAGGTCCAAGGACATCGACAGCGCCCGTGACAAGGGGCAGCCGACCGTCCCCTCGCAGCTTTCACTGGAACTAGAAACCAATCCCTTCCTGCGCCCGGGCGATCCCGCCATCCGCGCCACCTTGGGGATGCCAGACGCCACCGACACGGAAGTGTTCACCGAAATCCGCAAGCGAAAAGACCAGTTCTGATTGCCTGCAATCATGGCCCAAAGTCCCCGCTCACGTGAAATGTGACCGATTCGGACCAGAATCTTCTTGAAGATGGACGATGATCAACCAAACTCTAATACTATGAGGCCATGGTCGGACCGGGGCCTGAGATATCTCAGCACCTCACCGACCCCGATCGAAAAGGAGCACGCCCGTGCCTTCATTCTCGACTACACTTGAGCAGGCAATCCACGCGGCCCTCGCGCTGGCCAATGCCCGCCGCCATGAATTCGCCACGCTGGAGCACCTGCTGCTGGCGCTGCTTGATGAACCTGACGCGGTTCAGGTGATGAAAGCCTGTTCGGTCGACGTCTCTGATCTGCGCGACACGCTGGTTGAATTCGTAGATGATGACCTGAGCAATCTGGTCACCGACATCGACGGCTCTGAGGCTGTGCCGACCGCCGCTTTCCAGCGCGTGATCCAACGCGCCGCCATCCACGTGCAATCTTCGGGCCGGACCGAAGTGACCGGGGCCAATGTGCTCGTCGCGATCTTTGCCGAACGGGAAAGTAACGCCGCCTACTTCCTACAAGAGCAGGACATGACCCGCTATGACGCGGTGAACTTCATTGCCCACGGCGTGGCGAAAGACCCCGCTTATGGCGAAGCCCGCCCCGTGAGCGGCGCACCAGAGCATGAAGAAGAGCCCCAAGGCGTCACCGAGGGCGACAAGAAAGAATCCGCGCTTGCTAAATACTGCGTAGATCTGAACGCTAAATCCCGCGAAGGCGACATTGACCCGCTGATCGGCCGCGAGAGCGAAGTCGAGCGCTGCATCCAAGTGCTCTGCCGCCGCCGCAAGAATAACCCGCTGTTGGTGGGTGATCCGGGCGTCGGCAAAACCGCCATCGCCGAAGGTTTGGCGCGCAAGATCGTCGCAGGTGAAACCCCTGAGGTTCTCGCCAACACCACGATCTACTCGCTCGACATGGGCGCGCTTCTGGCCGGCACCCGCTACCGCGGTGATTTCGAAGAACGCCTGAAAGCCGTCGTGACAGAGCTGGAAGAGCATAAAGACGCAGTGCTGTTCATCGACGAGATCCACACCGTGATCGGTGCAGGTGCCACATCTGGCGGCGCGATGGATGCCTCCAACCTGCTGAAGCCTGCGCTTCAGGGTGGCAAACTGCGCACCATGGGCTCCACGACTTATAAGGAGTTCCGCCAGCACTTTGAGAAGGACCGCGCGCTGAGCCGCCGTTTCCAGAAGATCGACGTGAGCGAGCCTTCGGTCGAAGACGCCACCAAGATCCTCAAGGGTCTGAAGCCTTATTTTGAGGAGCATCACAGCGTCAAATACACGGCCGATGCGATCAAGACGTCGGTGGAACTGGCGCATCGCTACATCAACGACCGCAAGCTGCCCGACAGCGCCATCGACGTGATCGATGAAGCGGGTGCCGCACAGCATCTCGTGGCCGCCTCTAAGCGCCGCAAGACCATCGGCACCAAAGAGGTCGAAGCTGTCGTGGCCAAGATCGCCCGCATTCCGCCAAAGAACGTCAGCAAAGACGATGTGGTGGTGCTGAAGGATCTGGAAAGCTCGCTCAAACGGGTGGTCTTTGGTCAGGACGACGCGATTGTGGCGCTATCTTCGGCGATCAAACTGTCGCGGGCGGGCCTGCGAGAGCCGGACAAACCAATCGGCAACTACCTCTTTGCTGGCCCCACCGGTGTCGGCAAGACCGAGGTCGCCAAACAGCTGGCGGATACCTTGGGCGTGGAACTGCTGCGCTTCGACATGTCGGAGTATATGGAGAAACACGCGGTCTCTCGCCTGATCGGGGCCCCTCCGGGCTATGTCGGTTTTGATCAGGGCGGCATGTTGACTGATGGTGTGGACCAGCATCCGCACTGTGTGCTGCTGCTTGACGAGATGGAGAAGGCGCACCCAGACGTCTATAACATCCTGTTGCAGGTGATGGACCACGGCAAGCTGACCGATCACAACGGCCGCACGGTGGATTTCCGCAATGTGGTGCTGATCATGACCTCTAACGCCGGCGCATCCGAGCAGGCGAAAGAGGCCGTGGGCTTTGGCCGCGAGCGGCGCACTGGCGAAGACACCGCCGCGATTGAGCGGACGTTTACGCCGGAATTCCGCAACCGTCTTGACGCTGTCATCAGCTTTGCGCCGCTGCCGAAATCGGTGATCCTGCGGGTGGTCGAGAAGTTCGTGCTGCAACTCGAAGCGCAGCTGATGGACCGCAACGTGACCATCGAGCTTAGCAAGAAAGCCGCCGAATGGCTGGCCGACAAAGGCTACGATGACAAGATGGGCGCACGCCCCTTGGGCCGCGTGATCCAAGAGCACATCAAAAAGCCGCTGGCCGAAGAACTTCTGTTCGGCAAGCTCGCGAAAGGCGGTGTGGTCAAGGTGGGTGCCAAGAAGGGCGAGTTGACGATCGAAGTGCTGGGCGTTGAAAACAAGCGCCTGTCGGGTGATCGGCCGCCCCTGCTGACCGCAGAATGATCTACAGGGCCGCTCTGGCCCTGATCCTCTCCTCCGCCGGCCCCGCGCTGGCGGAGGATTTGCAACTGGCCTTTCCGCTTAATTGCACCCTTGGGCAAGATTGCCACATTCAACAATATATGGACCACGACCCCAGCAGTGCTGCGCAGGATTACCGCTGTTCGGGGCTGACCTATGACGGCCATAAAGGCACCGACTTTGCCCTGCCCGACCTTGCCGCAATGGAAGCAGGCGTATCCGTCCGCGCTGCGGCTGGAGGCATGGTTAAAGGCGTGCGCGACGGCATGGACGACGGCGCACCGCTTAGCCAAGTGCAGGGGCGTGAGTGCGGCAATGGCATGGTGATCGACAACGGTAGCGGGTGGGAAACGCAGTATTGCCACCTAAAGCGCGGCTCCCTACGCGTCACCGACGGCCAGCAAATCGCCCAAGGTGATGTCATCGGGCAAGTCGGCCAATCCGGCAGGGCCGCCTTCCCCCATCTGCACCTTTCACTGCGTCACAATGGCCAACCGGTTGATCCCTTTGACGCGGGTGGCACTGACTGCGCGGCTGAGCCGTCCGAAACTCTTTGGCAAGACACCCCGCCCTACCGCCCCGGTGGGCTGATCGCAGTGGGTTTCGCGGATCATGTGCCCAATTACGCGGCCATCAAAGCAGGCGGTTCCAGGCGCGAGACCCTCCCCACAGATGCACCTGCCTTGGTGATCTATGGCTACAGCTACGGCACCCAAAAGGACGATGTTTTGCGGCTTCGTCTTTCAGGCCCAAAGGGTGTGGTGATTGAAAAAGATGAGGTGATGGACAAGCCCCAAGCGCAGTCCTTCCGCGCCATCGGCAAACGCATGGCGTCCCGGGAGTGGCCTCCAGGTCGCTATACTGGCACCGCGACCCTGCTGCGCGCGGGCCGTGTCATTGATGAAAGAAGTGGCTTCGCAACCGTTCGTTAACCACCCGGCGCGATCACTTCTCGGTAAACTTCAACTCGATCCGCCGGTTTTGCGCCCGCGCGGCTTCGGAATTGCCCTCGGCCACGGGCTGATACTGGCCAAAGCCGTTGGCCGCCAGACGATCCGGCGCGATGCCGAGGAAATTGACCATATATTTGACGACAGACAGCGCCCGCGCTTGGCTCAACTCCCAGTTATCCGCAAACTCGCCAAAGCCTGAAAGGGGCACGTTGTCGGTATGACCGTCGACCCGGATCACCCAGTCAATCTCGGCGGGGATATCGTCCACAACACTGCGCAGAATGCCCGCGACCTTGGCGATCTCGCCCTGCCCATCTTGGCTCAGCACGGCGCTGCCCTGTCCAAACAGCACCTCGGAGGAGAAGACAAAGCGGTCGCCTTCGATTCGTACGCCTTCTTGATTGCCCAAAAGGTTGCGCAGACGGCCAAAAAATTCCGACCGGTACTGAGCCAGATCCTTGCTTTCCTCTTCCAAACGCTTGCGCTCTGCCGCTTCCAATTCAGCGCGGCGGCGCTCTTCTGCTGCGACCCGCGCAAGGGCGGTGTTGAGCTCAGACCCCAGCGATTGCAACTCGACCGAATTCGCCGCATCCCGCGCCACGGCATCGTCCAAAAGCGCCTGCAGATTGCCCAATTGCGCGCGCAGTTCTGCGACCTGCTGGTTGAGCAATTCGGTCTGGCGCTGCGCTTCGGCACTTACGGCTTTTTCATCGGCCAGGGTCTGTTCGGCCTGCGCCAACACGGCCGCCCGGCGTTCGGCGGCGGTGGTACTGTCTTCGGCTAATGTTTCAGCTGCGAGCTTTGCCGCCAACGCCTGTGCCAGCCGTTCGCGCAAGTCAGCTTGATCGCCACTCAACGCATCGCCCTCGGCTTCAAGCAGCTGCACGCGGCTCAATGCGTCTGAAAGCCGTGCGTTCAAGTCCTGTTCAGTGATCTCCGCCTGCGCCAATCGCGCGCGCAGGTCTTCTTCGGTGCCCTCAGCCGCTTCAACCTGTGCCTCCAGCGTCGCGCGCTCGGCTTCGAATTCTGTACCGCTCTGCTCAAGGGTCTCCATCCGCAACAGGGCAGCGGCCAGTTCGGTATCAAGATCGCTGCGCGCCGCGCGGGCGGCGGCCAGCAAGGTCAGGGTATCTTCTGCTTCCTTGCGCTGCGCCTCAAGCGCGAGGGTCATGGCGGTCAGCTCGGCATCTGCATTTTCCAACCGATCACGCAGCGCTTGCGCGGCCGCGGCCTCAGCCAGCCGCGCGGTCTCTTCCTCGCTCAGCGCGTCTTCCGCTTCGGCTACCTGCGTATTCAGCGTGGCAACTTCGGCCTCTGCCTCGGCATTCTGTGCCCGAAGGTCAGCGACCAGCGCATCCAACGCTTCGCGTTTCGCCGCAGCCAAACGGGCCGTTTCAGCCTGCGCGTCAATCTCGTCACGGGCGGTGCTAAGCGCGAGGTTCAGCGCCTCTTGTTCATCCAGCAACTCAGCTTCACGGTTTTCCAAAGTGCCGATACGGGCCTGATCCGTCGCCTGCGAAGCTAACAACGCCGCAACGCGGGCCTCGAACCCGGTGATCTGCGCCTCTGCGGCACTTAAGGCCGCGTCCTGCTCATCACGTTCGGTCGTTAGTCCGGCAATTACGGCCTCTTGCCGCGACACTTCATCCTGCGCGTCATTCAGCGATGCGTTAAGCGCGCCAAGCCGTGCCTCCAACCGGGCGCTGGTGCGTTCCTCGACGCCAAGCGCTTGCGCAAGGGCGGCGACCTCTCCGGCCAGTTCATTCAATTCGCTTTCTTGGCCACTGATGCGTTCAGTCAGGACGAATTGCACCACCATGAAAATGGTCAAAACGAACATCAAAACCAGCAAAAGCCCGGTCATCGCATCGACGAACCCCGGCCAGATAGAGCCCTGAAACCGCGTGCCTGACCGCCGGGAAAGTGCCATTACTGGTCCCCGCCACCGGGGGCGTCACCGGCCCGCAGGCGCCGCGCATCCGGCGCGCGTTGGCCGGAAAGTGCCTTGGCCAGCAATGAGATATCCTTGCGGAGTTCAGCCATGGTTTCCTGTCGCCCGGCGGAAATCTCTTCTAAAATGCGGAGCATTTGCACATCGATCGACCGCAGCCGCATTCGGCTTTCGGCATCAATCCCTTCGCCCGTGACCTGACCTTCGAGGACAGAAACCAAACGCTCTTGTCCCTCGGCCACCCGCGTCAGGGCCGCCCCGGTCGGATCGTGCCGTTCCATCCTTGTGGTCATCCGGTCCACCGCATCGGCAAGCTTGCCCAGTTTGTCATCTACCATGGACCGGCTGATATCGGACTGGGTGAACATCTGTTGCATTTCGCCCATCTGTTCGACCATCTGATCCATCACGCTGGCCATGATGTTCTGGTCGCTCACATCGTCGCCGGATGTCAGACCGACCCGCGTGATGGAACTGAGCCAGTCCTCTAACTCTTGATAGAACCGGTTCTGCCCGTGGCCTGCGAAAAGCTCCAACAGCCCGACGACGAGAGAACCCGCAAGGCCGAGAAGCGACGAGCCGAATGCCACGCCCATGCCGCCCAACTGCGCCTCAAGCCCGGTCATGAGGCGGCCAAAGACATCAACGCCCGCCTCACCCTCGCCCGGGGCGAGCGAGCGGATCGTATCGACAACCGCAGGCACCGTCGTGGCAAGCCCGTAGAAGGTACCAAGAAGGCCGAGGAAAATCAGCATGTTAACGATATAGCGCGTGATCTCGCGCACTTCGTCGATGCGCGAGGCCACAGAATCGAGGATCGAGCGGGTGGAGGCCGTGCTGACCTGCATCCGCGCGCCGCGCTGGCGCAGAAGCGATGCCAATGGCGCCAACAGTTGCGGCGGCTGAGCATCGGGTTCGGAGTTGTCGGCGGCGAAATCCTCAATCCAGCGGACCGAGCCGATCAGCTGCGTCACCTGATAAAAACAGGCCAGCACACCGACGACGAAAACAAAGATGATGACCCCATTAAGCCATGGGTTCGCGGCAAAAATCGGCAGCACACTGGGCAGAGCCAAAAATGCCCCGACGCCGGTCAATGCCAATACGATCAGCATCAGAGAAATCTGACGCACCGGTTGTGAAAACTGCGGTTTTGCCTTGCGGTCTGGCTGTGCCATGCGGCCTTTCCTGACCCTTTATTCTGCTCTCGGCGCAGCTTACACTGAAACGCCGGGGGGTTGCCAAGTTTTTATGAAGCCAACGCCTTCACGCGGTCATGCAACCACTCCAACGCAGGGTCATGCAAGCCCACTTCGGAAAGATGCGCGGCAGTGTTGATTAAATACTCGGTATTTGGCCCGCGCCCGCCCACCGCACGGGCAATGATCTGGGCCTGTTCCTCCAATGGGAGCCCGCCGCAATATTGGTCATGCGCCGCGTCGATCACATAGGTTACTGCTTCCACATCGCGCCCATCGGTCAGATGCACGGTGAGGTTTTTCTCCACATAGGCGGACGAGATCAGCTCGCGCTCGCGCAGGTAATCCAGCGTCTGTGCCTCATGCCCCTTCGCCACGCGCATCGCCATGCCTTCGCAGGCCGAGCGGACGGATTCGTCCAGTGCCAGCACCAGCCCCGGCTGTTCGACCGTGCCACGGTGATGGATCGAGCGCATGCAGAACGATCGGGCATAGCCCGGCAGCGTGCCGATCACGCTTTCCGCCACCTCGAAACCGGGATTCCACAAGAGGCTACCGTATCCAAATACCCACATAGTCATCGTGCTGGTCCTTTCTGCTGGCCTTCGGTAAACCGCATCTGAAGCACGATTTGAAGGGCTATCGAAATGCGGAAACTGGTTTGGCTGCTGATTTTGCTCGCTGCACTTTGTGGCGCATGGTGGGCTGCGGCCACGGCGCAAATGCAAAGCACCCTGACCGGCCTGCTCGACAGCCGCCGTGCGGCGGGGTGGGATGTAACGCTCAAGGACATCAGCAAGGCCGGTTTCCCTCTGACGCTGCAAAACCGGCTAAGCGGTCTTGCTGTGGCTGAAGCGGGCCGAGGTGTGGCTTTTGAAGCGCCGCAGCTTGACCTATCGGCCCCGGTTTGGTGGCCCGGTGATCTGACCGCGCGCGCGCCGGTCGCGCAGGCCGCGTTCCCTGCGGGGGCGCTGCCCTTGGTCTTGAAAATGCGTGACATGCGCGCAGATCTGGCGTTGCATCCCGGCCTATCGCTTCAGCTTGAGGGGATGCTGGCCCGCAGCACCTATCTTGAGGTCAATGGCCCTGATGGTCTGTTGCTGGAAGCCGATGAGCCGCGCATGGAGGTCACGCAGTCGTCCGACGCTGAGAATGATTACAACATCGCATTGTTGCCCGGCAGGATTGCCCCCGGCCCCTTGCTGCGCAAAGTCCTGGGAGACGGCATCGGCCAACCCGGCGGGCAACCGATCCTGTCGGCGCGGATGGCCGTCACCTTTGCCCGCGCGCTGGATCGCCACACCGCAATGACCGGCACCCTGCCTCAGATCGACGCGCTGACGGTTGAGAACGTGGACATGGCATGGGGCGATGTGGCGCTGGCCACCGAAGGGGCGCTTACATTCAACTCTGAGGGTATTCCTGCGGGCGTGTTGAGCCTGCGGGTCACCAATTGGCCTAAACTGTTGGACGCAGGGGAACGTGCAGGATTTTTGCCGCCATCGATGCGCGGGCAGGTCGATACCATGCTGCGCCTGCTAGAGGCACGGGGCGGCACAGCCGGCGGGCTTGATCTTGATCTGGTCTTTGCAGAGGGGCAGATGGTGCTGGCAGGCATTCCGCTTGGCGCGGCACCTCGATTGATCCAGCCGTAAACCGCCCTCAGCGACAATAGCTGCGGTACCGCGCCGTGTCAAAATGAAAATGATCTTGGTGGAAACGGTCGGATTCGGGGCCAAGCACGGTGCCGAACGGCCCACAGGCGCCCCGATGCATCCGCCGCATTGCCTCACTGCTGCGCCGAGCGCGCCAGCCTTTCAGGACAGTGATCGTGCTACCATCTGCCAGATCAAACCCAGAGATGTCGATCGCGCGACCTTTCCCATGTTCGGAAATCTTGCCACCCTTGCGGTTGTTCCGCGTGCGGCAGGCGTAATGCGCGGCGACCCTCAATTGCTTAAGCCCACCGCCCTGCCCCGCCAAGGCGGGCACCGCCGATTGCCGCACCCAAGTATCAAGCGCTTTGGCCGTGGTGCAGTCCATCACGGCAGAATTGCTAAGCTTGATGCCAGAGACGGAGCGTATCTTCACCGCATTCTCAATCCCGCAACCGATGATCTTGCCGGGCACCCGGCCAACCTGTGCGCCCTGAATCGCCAGATCGCCACAGACCGCGCCTTTCGCCCGCATCTGTTGGCGGGCGCGGGCGGCTTTTTCAGCCTTGCGGCTGCGCAGCGAAGGGCGGAGAGAGGATTTCATTCCCTGTCCTCCCTCGGCGGCAGCACGCGCAGCGGGGTCCCGTTTGGGCTGTTCAATCGCCCCCGAGGGTACGACAATCACTGGCAGCGTACCCCCGTTGTCGCGCGGGACTGGGCGTTGCGACCTGTCCGGCCCTGCGGCGAGGGCCATCTGCCCCAGCACGATCAGCGACAGGACAGCCCAGCCCTTCATGACTTGCGCGCGCCGCGGCCAAAGTCGGGCGCATCGGTGTCTTGCCCCGCCTCAATAATGCCGCGGCGGATCGCCCGCGTGCGGGTGAAATAGGCGTGTAGGTGGTCGCCGTCGCCTGTGCGAATGGCGCGCTGCAGGGCGAAAAGCTCTTCGGTGAACCGCCCCAGAATTTCCAGCGTCGCGTCTTTATTGGTCAGGAAAACGTCACGCCACATGGTCGGGTCACTGGCGGCAATTCGGGTGAAATCTCGGAAACCGGCGGCAGAATACTTGATGACTTCGCTGTCGGTCACCCGGCGCAGATCATCGGCCACGCCCACCATCGTATAGGCAATCAGGTGCGGCGCGTGAGAGGTCACGGCCAGCACGAGGTCATGATGCTCGGCGTCCATTTCCTCAACGTTGGCCCCCGCCCCTTCCCACAACGCACGCAGCCGGGCGATGGCATCCGCGTCTGTCCCCTCAACGGGGACAAGCAGGCACCAGCGATTATCGAAGAGCTCAGCAAAGCCGCTGCGCGGGCCAGAATGCTCGGTGCCCGCCAACGGGTGGCCGGGAATAAAATGCACGCCATTCGGCAGATGCGGACCGACCTGCGCGATGACATCCGCCTTGACCGAGCCTACGTCCGTAACGGTCGCCCCCGGTGCCAGATGCGGCGCGATCTCGGCGGCCACGGCCCCCATGACGCCCACAGGCACGCAGAGCACCACTAGATCGGCACCCGCCACGGCTTCGGCCACACTATCGCAGACCCGGTCGCAAAGGCCGATCTCGCGCGCGGTGGCGCGGGTCTCATCGCTGCGGGCATAGCCGGTAACTTCGCCCGCCAAACCACCGCGCTTGATCGCCCAGAAAAGCGAGGACGCAATCAGCCCCAGCCCGATCAGGGCGACCCTGTCATAAACCTGTGCCATCAGCGCGCCCCCTTGAACTGCCGCACGGCGTGGACAACGCGACGGCACGCGCTCTCATCCCCCACGGTAATCCGCAGACATTGCGGCAGGTTGTAGCCCGCCACCCGCCGCACGATCAGCCCTTGGGTCTTGAGGTAATCATCACAAGCTTCGGCTTCGGCCTGATTGGCAAAACGTGCCAGTACGAAGTTGGCGCAAGAGACATCCGATGGCACGCCAATTTCGGCCAGTGCATCCGCCAGCCAAGTCCGCCAGCGGGCATTCTCGACCCGGCAATGGTCGGTATAAGCGCGGTCCCTGATCGCAGCCTCGGCAGCAGCAAGTGCGGCTTGCGAAAGGTTAAACGGCCCCCGCACGCGGTTGAGCACGTCAATCACGTGAGCCGGACCGTAGCCCCACCCAATCCGCAGCCCGCCGAGCCCGTAGAGCTTGGAAAACGTCCGCGTCATCACCACGTTATCGCGCCGATCGACCATTTCGGCGCCGCCGTCATAGCCCTCAACATATTCGGCATAGGCACCATCCAGCACCAAAAGCGCCTGCGGTGGCAGCCCTTCAGCCAGCCGTTCAATCTCTGCCAGACCGATCATCGTGCCGGTGGGATTGTTGGGATTGGCAATGAACACCAGCCGCGTTGCATCGGTACAGGCCGCAAGGATCGCATCGACATCGGTGACGCGCTCGCGTTCGCGGACCTCTACCGGTGTAGCGCCCGCAGCCAGCGCCGAAATGCGGTACATGGCAAAGCCGTGTTCGGTATGTACCACTTCGGTGCCCGGCCCGGCGTAGGCTTGGCAAAGGAAGGCGATCACCTCATCCGAGCCTGCGCCGCAAATGATCCGATCAGCGTCCAGCCCCAGCACCTCGGCAATCGCGCCGCGCAGGGCGCGGTGGTCTGAGGATGGGTAGCGATGCAGATCGTAGGAGGCGCGGCGATAGGCCTCTATGGCAGCGGGGCTTGGCCCCAGCGGGTTCTCATTCGAGCTGAGCTTGACCACGTTATCAAGGCCCGCGACATGCGCCGCACCCCCTTGATACAGGTCGATCTCCATAATGCCCGGTTGCGGTGCGATCTTTGTCATCTCGCTCTCTTCCTCACGCTATTGCCGCCCTTCTACCGAGGCGGCCGCAGTGATGCCACAAACATCTTGCCCCATGCGCCATCCGCCGCAGCCTGTTGCAATGACGCGCCCTTGGAAGCCGAGAACCATGAGGCGAAGGGTCTGCCAAAGAAAAAGGCCGCGCGGTCTGCACCACGCGGCCTTTCGGTATTCGACGGGCGAAGAAACTTAGTTCTTCGCGTAGAATTCCACGACGAGGTTCGGCTCCATCACAACCGGGTATGGCACGTCGGACAGGCCGGGTGTGCGCACGAAGGTCGCTGTCAGCTTGGAGTGATCCGTCTCAAGGTAGTCAGGCACGTCACGCTCGGGCAGCTGAACCGCTTCCAGAACGGAAGCCAACTGCTTGGAACGGTCACGCACTTCGATGACGTCACCCTCTTTTACGCGGTAGGAGGGGATGTTCACTTTTTTGCCGTTCACCCGGACGTGGCCGTGGTTCACGAACTGGCGCGCTGCGAAAACGGTGGCAACGAACTTGGCGCGGTACACAACGGCGTCCAGACGACGCTCAAGCAGACCGATCAGGTTTTCACCTGTATCGCCTTTAACACGCTCGGCTTCGCCGTAGATGCGACGGAACTGCTTTTCGGTCAGGTCGCCGTAGTAGCCCTTGAGCTTCTGCTTGGCGCGCAGCTGGATACCGAAATCGGAAATCTTGCCCTTACGACGCTGGCCGTGCTGGCCGGGGCCGTATTCACGACGGTTCACTGGGGACTTCGGACGGCCCCAGATGTTTTCGCCCATGCGGCGGTCTAGTTTGTGCTTGGCAGCTGTGCGTTTGGTCACGGCTGTTCTCCTTTATAAGGCCCCGAGGGGCGGTAAAGGGCGTTGTCCTTTGGCCGAAGCCCGACAGGGTTCCCCTTGCGGGGTCCACCAACACCAATGAAGGGGCGCTTATACGGTGCCAT
>Ga0209345_10004251_pt1 | contig 13992 bp, 10 predicted proteins | sample Cruoilmetagenom7_FD_187294 | JGI IMG/M metagenome (GOLD analysis project Ga0209345, IMG submission 187294) | Oil polluted marine microbial communities from Coal Oil Point, Santa Barbara, California, USA - Sample 7 (SPAdes) (version 2) | ecosystem: Environmental > Aquatic > Marine > Oil seeps ... | reverse complement strand
TAGAATAATTTTGGACTAACTAATCCTTGCATATTTTCACATATAAATTATTATCTTTCTAATACTAGGGGGTTTACTAATGCTTACAATAAACAACGTTACATTTGTGGATATAGAGCCGGAAATTGTACCTAATGCTTTGATTGTATTAAAGAAACGATATCTTAAAAAAGATGGTGCAGGTAATATAGTAGAAACGCCAAAAGAAATGTTTCAGAGAGTTGCGCTTAATATAGCCCAGGCTGACAAATATTACGATAAAAATGCTGATATAGGGGCAGCTGCCAATGAGTTCTTTTCTATAATGGCTTCCCTAAAATATATGCCAAATTCGCCAACATTGATGAATGCAGGTAAGGATTTACAGCAACTATCCGCATGTTTTGTTCTTCCTGTAGAGGATTCATTGGATAAAATTTTTGAATCAGTAAAACAGACCGCATTAATCCATAAATCTGGGGGTGGAACAGGTTTTTCGTTTTCAAGATTAAGACCAAAAGATGATACGGTAAAAACCACAAAGGGTGTGTCCAGCGGGCCTGTTTCTTTTATGTCGGTTTTTGATTCAGCAACTGAGATAATAAAGCAGGGTGGTACAAGAAGGGGCGCTAATATGGGTATTTTACGTGTTGATCACCCTGATATAATGGATTTTATACATGCTAAAAATGATAAGACCAAATTGACTAATTTTAATCTTTCAGTAGCGATAACAGAACAATTTATGGTGAATGTTATAGAGGATAAAGATTACAACCTTATTAATCCAAAAGATAATAAAATTACCGGTAAATTAAATGCTAAAGAAGTTTTTGATAAAATGTTAAAATTAGCCTGGGAAGGTGGCGATCCAGGAGTAGTTTTCATAGATAGGATAAACAAATTTAATCCAACGCCTCAAGAGGGTATGATGGAAAGCACTAACCCTTGCGGCGAACAACCTTTATTGCCTTATGAATCATGTAATCTTGGTTCTATAAACTTATCTAAATTTATAAAGGACTCAAAAATAGATTGGGCTTCTTTAAAAGAGACAATTGTGATTGCAGTACATTTCTTGGATAACGTTATAGATATGAATAGGTATCCTATCCCTGAAATAGACAGAATGACTAAAAAAAACCGAAAGATAGGGCTAGGCCTTATGGGATGGGCGGATATTTTGGCGATGTTGGAAATACCTTACAACAGCGATGAAGCTATCCAATTGGCAGAGAAATTGATGAAATTTGTGTTAGAGGAAACAAGAGCAGCTTCTGTGGAGTTAGCAAAAATAAGAGGTAATTTTCCAAACTTTGAAGGAAGTATTTTCCCTGAAATGGGGTATAAATATATGCGCAATGCTACGACCACTACGGTAGCGCCTACGGGAACAATTTCAATTATTGCAGGTTGTTCAAGTGGCATTGAGCCTTATTTTGCCATTGCTTTTTACAGAAATGTTTTGGATAACGACAAATTGGTGGAAATGAACTCTATCTATAGGGACGTTGCTATCAGGGAGGGTTTTTATTCCGATGAATTAAGAGAGGAAGTGGCTGCTAAAGGGATGTTAAATGATATAGAAGGTATCCCTGATAAATGGAAGAAAATATTTGTTACATCACATGACATATCTCCAAACTGGCATATTAAGATGCAAGCAGCATTTCAGAAATATATAGATAATGCGGTTAGTAAGACAGTAAATTTTCCTAATGATGCTACTGTAAATGATGTAAGAAATGTATATATGTTAGCTTACAAACTGGGGTGCAAAGGTGTTACTATCTATAGAGATGGGAGTAGAAATGAACAGGTATTAAACTTGGGGGCTGAATATAAGGTAATGGAGACTTCTGAAGAGGTAAAATCATTTACGCCAAGACCAAGGCCTAAGATGTTGATTGGAAATACAATCGAGACGATGACGGGATGCGGTAAATTATATGTTACTATAAATCAGGATGAAGAGGGTAATTTTTTTGAGGTTTTTACAAGTATCGGTAAAGCCGGCGGGTGTGCTCAGAGCCAGTGTGAAGCTATAGGCAGGCTCATTTCCATGATATTAAGAAGTGGGGGAGAACCTGAGACAGTTATAAAACAATTAAAAGGTATTACATGCCATATGAAATATGGATTTGGGGCTAATAAGGTGCTAAGCTGCCCTGATGCTGTTGGTAAAGCAATTGAGCAGGCTTTGGCTAACCCCATCGATATTAGATTGCCTAAAAAGAAGGTTATGACCGTTGATAAACTGCTTGAAAAGGTGGAAAAAAGATCAGAAGTGCCAGGTTTTCGCAATGGCGCCTGTCCTGAATGTGGCGCGCCCATTAGCTTTGTGGAGGGATGTGATGTATGTTATTCCTGTGGCTATTCACACTGCAGTTAAAATATAACAGGATCAAAAGGGTATATATATATAGTTAACTCTGAAAAAAGCTTTTTATGGTATTTTAGTGTAACCTTAATGTTGTAGATGGTGTTTTGTATAAGCTTTATTTCTGCCTCCTGGTCAAAATATGTAGGAGGCAGGGCTAGCCAAAAGATCCCTCAGCTTTTTTTCGTAAGCTTTGTCCCTTAGTTAGTGATCTCTTTACTTCTTTTTATGCTATGACAAATTATTGTTTACGTTCATCTTTTAGGTATAATTTTTCAAAATCAGAAATTAATGTTCTTAGTGTTTCTACATGGCTTACGTCAAGTGTTTGTTTTGCCTTCATACTATAGACTGTAATTTGATGCAGCAAAGTTAGTTGTTTGATATAATTCATAAATGCTTCAGATTTTTCATCTTCAACAGGTTTTAATCTCTGGCTCATAAAATATTGTGTTGCTATTTTACTTAATTTGTCAGCATGTTTTTCTTTGTTCATAATCCATCTGACTAGCTGGTTGTGGTTCGGGTTTTTTCCCTTTTCTAACTCTTTAATTTTATTGATCGACAAGTCAATTGTAGTAACATTTTCTTCCATCATATGTATTCTCATATGATCATCATAGATGCCACAGGGCAGCTGGCAATGAGAATAAGCTTTTGCAACAAACAAAATGGATACTAACACACTAACAATCAATATACTTTTTTTCATACAGTTGCCTCCTGAAATGGAAATAATATCTATCTTTATGCACAATGTATTGCTTGTGTCGAATTAGTCAACTATTTTAATTAGAGAGCCATTGCATGATTGTTTTTTTAGATTAATATGCAAAATTATTCTTTAATATCTTCTTGAAACTGTTTAAGACATTTTTCTTACTTCTTTTAGAGAAAAAGCATTATCTATCTTATATTTGAATTTATGTAAATCTATTATCAATTATAGACTTTTGCGCGGTAAATATTGAACGGTCTCTATTCAAAAACTAACAGATTACGAGATAAAAAGTTGCTTTTCATCTCAATCTCACATTACATCGCGCAATGTTTTAGAGGCTATTGCTGTTTTAGCCCTCCATGGCAAAAAACACGCATCAGAAACCCTTCAAAGTAAATTTTTATCTCTTGTTTACTACTTGTATAACCTATATTAGTCTACCTTCTTCCTCTGCAAAGGTCATAATTATGTAATATCTCCACAATTTGTTAATTTATTCAATTTTTAGTATAGTAAGTGCTGTTTGGTAACTTAAACCTTAATATGCAGTAATTCCTTATATATTTCTATTGGTTCTGTACCTGTTTTTTATCTTGTATATCGCATATTTCGTAATTGTAAGGTAGAATATTTCCTAACTCATTCATAACAATTTTTTCATCTTCCATTACCATGTCTAGTTTCCCTTTTGTTTCTGGGTGTTTAGGACTGAAAAGAGCGCAACAGTCATCTCCTTCTCTAATAGATATGTCATAAGTACCTATTTTTCTAGCAAGGATAATTATATCTTCCTTATCAAAGCCTATTAAAGGTCTAAGAACAGGAAGTTTATACACGTCATTAACACAGTACAGGTTATAAAGAGTCTGGCTTGCAACCTGAGCCATAGCTTCTCCTGTAACAATGCCTTTGGCATTTTCCAAATCAGCTATATGTTGTGTAATCTTCCCCATCATTCTCCTTGTGATTATAGTTATATGTTTTTCCTTGCAAAACTTTTTTATAGCTATTTGTAGCGCAGTAATATTTACCATATATAGTCTAAGGGGCAGGAATGAGTATAGGGCAAGTTTATGAACTAAATCTTTTACTTTTAGAATACTATTTTCACCAGTATATGGGGGTGTATGGAAATGTACGAAGACAACTTCGCAGCCTCTTTTCATCATCATCCATGAAGCTGCAGGGGAATCAATACCGGAAGACAACAGACTCACTACTTTTCCAGAACAACTATATGGAAGTCCGCCTACTCCTGTTACAACTTTTTTATAGACAAGGAAGTAGCTATGATATACTTCAAGATTTAATAAAACTTCCGGTTTATGAACATCAACCTTTATATCGTCTATTCTTTTGTTGATTAGTTCACCTAGTTTATTATTTATTTCCATAGAACAAAGAGGATAGCTTTTATCTGTACGCCTTGCTCTAACTTTATATGTTTTTGTTTTTCCCAACAGCCTGACACATCCTTCTAAAGCAGTGTCGAGATCTCTTGCAATTTGATATCCTTCATAAATATTTTTAATCCCAAAAATATTTCTCAATTCCTGCAATAATTCTGTTATTTCAAAGGTATCATCTATGAAAATTATACAACGTCCTCTCTTTTCCTTGATTAGATGAAGGTGGTAATTCTTTAATACGATATTTATATGATTTGCTAAGATTTTTTCAAAGAAACTTCTATTGTTTTTTTTAAGAGTTATTTCGCCAAAACTAATTATCAAAAATTTTTTCATTAATATATCACTATAGCTTATTAGTCATAAAAAATCATATCAAAATTTCATATTTTAATAGTTAGATGTGAAAAAAGATAAAATACTGTCTAAATAATATATAATATCGGGGTGAGAGGACTTGAACCTCCGACCCTCGGTTCCCAAGACCGATACGCTACCAAACTGCGCTACACCCCGAAAGACATATTATATAGGTTAGTTGTGTATAATTGTCAATATGATAATTGACTTTAAATGTCTGGAGGGATTCTTATCTTTAGGTTGATGTGACTTTGAAATGGTGTTAAGTATAATTTTGAAACTTTTGTGCAGTAGCAGTGTTTTGAAAAACGTTTTTTTAATCCCAGGTATTGTTTCACAATGTTTGGGCGGTTGGGAGGGGATCTACTGTGTAAATGTCTTATTTTGATAGGTGTTCTTAACAATTAATGAATAATATAATAGATAAACCAATCGTTTTGTTCATAAGGGTTTTCTCCAGGTATGGTGGTGTAGAAAATGTATGCTACAGGTTTTATAAATATTTAAGAGACAAGGACTCCGATGTTAAAGTAGTTTGTGGAGAGAATAAATCTGATATTAACGATGATAGTATAATTACAACAGGTCTTTGGCATCCTGGGAGATTTTTAAAAGGACTCAGTTTTAATTTTAAAGCAAAAAAATATGTAAGGAAATTTTATAATGAAGGGGTAACGTTTGCTTTTGATAAAATAGTAGGATGCCATTTGTATAGAACAGGCGGGGGATCACACCTCGAATATCTTCTTGTTTCTATAAAAGGATTTCGTGGAGCAAAAAAGATAACTAAGATTGCCTCAAGAATGATTAATCCAGCAAATTACTATTATATATTGCTGGAAGATAGAATATTTCACAATAAAAATTTGCAAAAAATTATTGCACTCTCTGACAATGTTAAACAAGAGGTAATAAAGCGCTTTGGTTTAGATGAGAGAAAAGTCGTAATTGTAAATAATGGTACTGACAAAAGCAAGTTTAGTGTTGTTAACAGGACCTTGTTAAGAAATAAACTGAAGGTGAAATATAACATAAATGATTCTAATGTTGTAATAGGATTTTGTTCATCAAATTTTGAAAGAAAGGGTTTGTCATATATGATTGATGCGCTAAAAGAACTTCCTGATAATATTATTATTTTAGTGGCAGGCAGCAGAAAAACAGAAAATTATATTAAGTATGCCATGAAGATAGGGGTAGATAGAAGAGTCTTTTTTTTAGGAAAAGTGGAATATATGCCTGAATTTTACGCAGCCCTGGATCTTTTTTGCCACCCCTCCTATTATGATACTTTTGCCAGCGTGGTTGTTGAAGCATTATCAATGGGTATCCCCGTTATCACAACAAAAGAAGTAGGCGCGCATAGTGTAATAAAAGTGGGATATAATGGTTATGTTCTTAAACAGCTTACATCTAAAATATTATCAGAGTATATACTAAAAGGTTTGCGGTTAGGTTTTGGTGAATATTCCAGTTATGTGTATTCTGACGAAGATGTGTTTAATAAATATCTTGATATTATAATGTCTACCAAGTAGTTCTGAAATATTCTTCAAAAAAGTATTTTTAGGACGGATTGTGCTCTTTTTTCCTTATTTCCATATATATCAGTATCGCCAGCCCTATAATCAGCATTACAATGCTTGTGAGATGGGGAGCTCTTATAAAACCTATCATAAGGTCATCTGCCCTGAAGAATGTTACAAAACTTCTAATTAAAGCATAAAAAATAAAGTAAAATGCCGTAATTGAACCTCTCCCTATATTGCTATTATTCTTCCATATGAAAATAAGTATAAATGCTCCGATAAAGTTAAATATCATTTCATAAAAAAATGTTGGGTGCACAGGCAGGCTTCCAAAATCAAGATAGGCTGGAGGCATATATTTTTCACTAAAACTAATTCCCCATGGGACATATTCTTTGAGAATATATTCTTTGCCCTTGTAAAAAATATTTAATAATCCGTTATTATTAGCTATGATTTTTTTTATCATAGATATTTGTTCAGGTCTGCTTTCAAGATTCAATGATAAAAGTAGATTATTCCAAAAATCAGGAAATATATTTCTAACCCTAAATATAATTGATAAAGGTATTATTGTGGGGACTCCATGTGCTTCACCGTTGAAAAAATTTCCTAATCTCCCTATCCCTTGACCTAAGAGAAGAAATGGGAGTGTTAAATCTCCCAACATCAAAAATTGCAGTTTTTTTGCCCTGCAGTAAAGGTATGCTGTTATAATCCCACCTATTATTCCGCCATGTATGGCAAGACCACCATGCCATACAGCAAACATTTCAAGTGGGGTCCTAGAATATATATCCCATCTCAAGAAAACGTAGTAAAGCCGTGCCCCAACTATGGCTCCCATAAAGGTTATAATAACGGCGTTTTCTATTATAATTTTATTTAAACCAATTTTTTCCCCCTTTTTTTTTGAAAAATAGATAGCGATAATTATAGCGATTATATACATAAGGCTGTAGAATCTTATCTCGAAATTCCCATATTTAAAAAGATAAGGAAACATTTATACCCCTTTAAAACCTTTTTTTGATGCTATAAATATGGCAAGAAATATCATCATCATACCTATAAACTGGAAAAAGTCTATATTCTCTTTAAAAAAAATATATGCCAGCACTGATGCAGCTGCAGGTTCCATTAAAATAATTATAGAAACTAAGGCAGGCGCTATATGTTTTAATACCCAGTTGAATGAGCTATGCCCGATAAGTTGAGGTATTATAGCCAATAATACTAAGTTTAAATAAGAGAAGGATTTATATCCGGTAAATGGGATATGCAGAGCTAATGATATAAGAATAAGCATTAATGCGCTAACAGAATAAACAACAGTAATATATGTTAAAATACCAAGTTTTCTTCTAACCATACTTCCTATGATAAGATATCCGCTTGCCATAATGGCACCTGCTATAGCTAGGATATCACCAAAAAACGCTGAACTATTTTTGATCATTAATCCTTTAATACCAGTATCATTTATTCCAATTATAAGACTGCCTGTTAAAGATAAGACGATACCTATAGTCAATCCTGCATTAAGTTTTTCCTTGAGGAATATAACTGTAAAAAGCCCTATAAATAAAGGACTTGTTGTAACAAGTACTACACTGCTAGCAACAGATGTATATTTTAAGGAAGTAAACCATGTAATTAAGTGTAATGTCAGAAAAAGCCCGCCCATAAAACATAAAAAAAGTTCTTTTCTATCCATATTTAAAAAAGTGTCTTTTTTAAATATGGAAATAGCTATTAGAATAATTGCAGGTATAGAAAGCCTGTATGTGGCTATCATAATTGCCGGTACATCTTCACAAAATCTGACAAAAATAGCCGCAAAGGATATGGATATTACACCTGTTAGTAGAATAAAAATTATTTTTATCATTTTATTAAATATTGTTTAAGAATAGATTTACTACAAGTATTGTTATGAAAAAACAAGATTATATTCTATCTCAAATATAGCATTGATGCAATTAAACAGCCTGTATATAGGTTTATAGTGACGTTTATAAAAAATTATGTTATCATTTTGAATGTTTGAAAATTTTGACGCCATTTTCTGGAGATGAATATGAAAAATTCTTTAGATGTTATTATCAATCCTGCATCTATTGTAGTTATTGGTGCTAGCGATAGAGTAGGAAGTGTTGGTTATGCTGTTTTTCATAATATATTAGATGGTGATTTTAAAGGTAGGTTATATCCCGTTAATAATAAAAGGTCAAAGATCCAAAATATAAAATCTTATCCCTCAATTTTAGATATTGACAAAGAAATCGATCTTGCAATCATCGTTGTCCCGTCATCCATGGTAGAGGAGATTGTTGGTGAATGTGCAGCCAAAGGTGTGAAAGGAATAATAATAATAAGCGCTGGCTTTAAGGAAACAGGTAAGAAGGGAGAAATACGGGAAGAGAGAATCAAAAAAACTGTTAAAGATAACAATATAAAGATGTTAGGACCAAATTGTCTTGGTTTGATTAACACCTCTGAATCTATAAGTTTGAATGCTAGCTTTGGAGCTTTTATGCCTGAAAAGGGTAATATTGCTTTTATTTCACAGTCAGGTGCCTTGTGTGTAGCTGTGTTGGATTATGCAAGGGGGAATAATATAGGTTTTTCCAAATTTATTAGCTACGGGAATAAAGCAGACGTTAATGAAATAGATTTATTGAGATTTTTAAAGGATGATGCCGAAACAAAGGTTATATTGATGTATCTGGAAAATATTTCTGATAGCAATGCTTTTATTCGTATATGCAATGAAATAATATTAGAAAAAAATAAACCTATTATTGCTTTTAAATCAGGGAGTTCTGAGGCTGGGGCAAAAGCTGTTTCTTCTCACACTGGATCTCTTGCTGGTTCTGATTCTCTTTATGATGCAATTTTTAAACAGGCTGGAGTAATAAGGGCAAAAGAAATCAAGGATTTGTTTAATAACGCAGTTGCATTCTCGTATCAAAAATCTCCCCGCAATGATAAAATCGCTATTGTTACTAATGCAGGAGGGCCTGGTATTATTGCAACTGATGCTGCAATAAAAAATAGATTGCAATTGGCCGAGTTATCAGAAAAAACAAAAGATGACTTAAGAAAGGTATTACCTGCGCAGGCTAGTATAAATAATCCTATAGATCTTATAGGAGATGCAACACATGAAAGGTATAAAGATGCTCTGGACATTATTATGGGTGATGATGAAGTTGGTGCCGCTATTGTTATATTAACACCACAGTATATGATTGATCCTGCTAAAACTGCAATGGTTATTCCACCGATAGTAAATAAATACAGCAAACCAGTACTTTGCTCCTTTATGGGAGGTAAAGATATATCTGAAGGAGTAAGATTTTTAATAGAAAATAATATACCAAATTATCTTTTTCCTGAGAATGCTGTGAAAACAATTTCTTCAATGTGTAAATTTAATCATATTGGCAGTTATTTAAAAAGTAATTATAAACAATTTGGTGTCATAAGAGAAGATGCAGATAAAATTATCAAAGATAAACTAAGAGATACAGATAAATATTTTATGTCTCCTGAAGAATCAGAGGAGATTTTAAAAATATACGGTTTCCCCCTATTAAGAAGCAGGTTGGTAACTAGCAGGAGTGAAATTGATAAAGCTGTTACTTATGTAGGGTTTCCTCTTGTTATGAAAATATCATCTCATGACATTATTCATAAAACTGATGCTGACTGTGTTGCTTTAAATGTTTCTACTCTGAAAAAAGCGTATGAAGTTTATGATAATATTTTGGGTAATGCAAAAGCTTTTAACCCAGATGCAAATGTTCAGGGAGTTTTTTTTCAGGAGATGGCAAAGGATGGCATAGAAGTTATTCTTGGTGGTTCTCGTGATGAGCTACTTGGTTCTTTTTGTATGTTTGGATTAGGTGGTATATTTGTCGAAATTTTTAAAGATATATCCTTTATGTCTGTACCCCTGAAGGTCTCAGATGCAGAATATATGGTGCATTCTACTAAGGCATATCAGTTGCTCAGTGGAGCCAGGGGACATAAACCATCAGATATTAGTGCAATTATAGATTGTATTCTACAGTTATCAGAATTGATGGATAACCACCCGGAAATTGTTGAATTAGATCTAAATCCTATTATAGTCTATGAAGATAAATGTGGTTGTGTAGTGGCCGATAGCAGAATAATACTTTCAAAATGATATTTACATTTTAAAATTTCTAATAGGATTATATTGATTAATGCAATCAAGAATTATGGGAGATAATATTGCTAAATTAGTTTATAGTGTGTCAATTTTATTCCTCTCTGCGAATTAGGTTAAAGATGTAAGAAATAGGAATTGTCTGTTACTTCCTATTTTGTATAGGAAATAATTTTGATCTTTACTTTAGATTATTAATGCTTATCTTTTTCCAGGGTATGAGGAATAAGGAAGAGATGAACAGATCGACTTCAGAATCTATCAAAAATATCAGGTATGTGTTCTTTTTAAATCTTTTTTTTACATTAATTGAAATAATAGGCGGTATTGCTACAAATAGTCTTGCTATTGTATCTGATGCAATACACGATTTAGGAGACAGTTTTTCGTTAGGTCTTGCATGGTATCTTGAAAAAATATCATTAAAACCTAGTACAGCCAGGTATACATACGGATATAAGAGATATTCTTTGCTGGCTGCTCTAATAAATTCATTAGTATTACTCGCAGGATCATCCTATATTATTATCATCGCTGTGCCTAGATTAATAAGGCCTGAATCTGTCCACTCCAAAGGGATGTTTTTTCTTGCCGTACTTGGTATATTGGTAAATGGGGCAGCTGTAATAAAGTTGAAAAAAGGGAAAAAAATTAGTGAAAAAGTTCTTATGCTGCATTTACTTGAGGATGTTTTAGGATGGTTATCAGTATTGATTATAAGCGTTATAATCAATTATAAGCAGTTGTACATATTAGACCCCTTATTATCTATATTTATCTCATTATTTATTATTTTTCAGGTTATAAGGAAACTCAAGAGCGTTTTTAGTATATTTTTACAATCAATACCGCCCAATATGGAGTTAGATGAAATTAAAGGTGCTGTTACCTCTATTAAAAATATTTGTGATGTGCACGATGTACACATATGGACTATGGATGGTAATTACCATGTGTCTACTATACATATAAGTGTTGATAATAGGGTTGCAAATGATGAAATTGATATACTAAAACAGAAAGTGAGAGATATATTCAAAAAATACGATATAGAACATTTAACCATTGAAGTTTGCAGAGACGGTGATACATGTGAATTTAAGAAGGTGCCGTAAAGGTGTAAAGCGTGTCTTGATTATAAGGTATTATTTTGATCATTCTACATGGTTTCCTATTTCTTTTATTCTCATGTTCCCACGTATTCTATACAATTATCACCTTTTGCAAGCGATTTTTTAATCTCTATTTTTATAAATTTACACCCACATATTTCAAGAGCTCTTTGAATAAATCCTCCTATACGTAGGTCCAGTAAATAATTTGGTTCACCAAATTCTGTTATTCTAAGTATTGCGCCTTTTTCAATATTTAATGCTTCAGCTTTTGCTGGCCTATAAAATGTGTGTATTATATCGGCAGTTCTTTTTACAAGAAACTCAGGAGTTGCATTTCTTATGAATAAACTGTAAATCCCGGTTAATGTTACACTGGCGTTAAAGTGTCCCATTTTCCAGGAAGCTATCTTATCTCCATTATAAAACATGTCTATAACTTTTTCTGTTGGGACTACAATTGCATCGTAGGAAGGGTACCATAAACCTGGGATAATTCTTTTACTATGTATATCTTTGGATTTAGGAGGCAGTGATGATACCCATTCATCAAATCTAGATTTGAACTTTGTTTTAACAAACATGTTAACTGTGTCAACTTGTACCCCTTTACTTTCTAACATGGAGAGCCTCAGATTTATTTTTTATAATCATAATATATAAACTTTAACAGCGCAAAAAATCTATTGAACGTGTGCCATATTTCTAAAAACCAAGATAATTTATCAATTTTTCCATTGATAAGTCAAACAAATTACTATAATCAGTATATTCGATGGTTATATATAGTTATTTAATACTCATTTTCTACTTCTTCTTCATGATTGTTATCGGATTAATAGCTAATAGACTTATAAAAGATGAAACTGACTTTTTGCTCGCAGGAAGAAAGATTGGATTGTTTTTTTTAATTTTCACATTGGCAGCTACACACTTTGGCGGTGGTTTTGTAACAGGGGGTATTGAATATGGCTTGTTACATGGGTTCTCAGGAGGTTTATGGTATGGGCTTGGCTGTGGTATAGGTCTTATACTATTATCTTTTTTTGCGCCCTACTTAAGAGAACTTTCACTTTTTACAGCACCTGAGTATTTGGGAAAGAGGTACAATAGCCGGTTTGTAAGACTTTATGCAACCTTAACCTCTTTGATAGCTATTATAGGAATACTATCGGCGCAAATAATTGCAACCAGGAGTCTTTTGTCTCTATTTGGGGTAGCGCCTGTAACCGCCAGCATAATTGCAGCTATAGTTTTTATTACCTATACGTGTCTTGGAGGAATGTGGGCAGTAACATTGACCGATTTTATACAGCTTTCTATATCAATTATATGTGTGATTATTCTTGCCATTTATTCTTATGATGGCATCAGTAGTATTGATATAAAAATAGATAATGTTGAATATTTAAGTCCTCTGGCGATTGTTGGTATAATTTTGCCGACAATTATGTATACGCTTATAGGGCAGGATTTTTATCAGCGGCTTTTTTCAGCTAAAAACAAAGATGTTGCAAAAAAAAGTGCGATGTTTGCTGGTTTGCTACTATGCGTACTCAGCATCTTCCCTGCAATGATAGGGGTTGCAATGTTTGGCCATGGGACTGGGCTTAGTGAGGCATTGAACTCATTCATCACTCTTATACCATCTGCTCTTGGAGTGATATTTATTTTAACCTTATTGGGTGCGATAATGTCAACAGCTGATTCTCTGTTAAGTGCTGCATCATCCCATATTATAAAAGATATCTTGGAGTGTATGTTTGGGATAAAAAAGAGAGGTTTATTATTGGCAAGATTGAGCGTTATAGCAATAGGTTTCTTTGCACTTCTGTTATCATTCATGCTACCAACAATAATAGATGCTCTAGTATTCTCTTACACAATATATACTGCTGCGATCTTTTTCCCTCTCATTTTGGGCATACTTTGGAAAGGGGGTAAAAAAGAAGGAGCTGTCTTCAGTATGCTAATTTCCACTACGATTGTTATTTTTGGCTATTTTTTTGACTTTTACAATATTCCTTTGGAAATCTTTGGTTCATTGGTTTCTATCTTGTCATATACTGTTGTTTCTATCTTACACGCATAAGACTTTTATATTGTTTTATATTTTATCAGGGCTAGTCTCTTTTTGTTATGTTTATATCCGGTTCAATACCTTTAATAATCCAAGCGAGACCTTTTTCTTCCCAATCAGGTTCTTTTGATATATCAATCTATCGTTCCCATTGAAAGGTATTACTTTTTTTAGCAATTTTTTCAAATTGCATTTTTATATCGATATTATCTAAAATTACA
>Ga0209345_10004250_pt1 | contig 13993 bp, 10 predicted proteins | sample Cruoilmetagenom7_FD_187294 | JGI IMG/M metagenome (GOLD analysis project Ga0209345, IMG submission 187294) | Oil polluted marine microbial communities from Coal Oil Point, Santa Barbara, California, USA - Sample 7 (SPAdes) (version 2) | ecosystem: Environmental > Aquatic > Marine > Oil seeps ... | reverse complement strand
CCTTTCCCCGGAGTTCGTGTTTGCCTATGCCTGCGGGAAGAGGTATGGCCAGGTTGTTTCTCACTTGTTGAAGGAAAAAGCGGTATCTTGTTTTGTTCCCACTATTAACCATGTCGCCAAGATCAATGGCAAATGCAATGTCACGATCATGATCAATTAATTTGAGGAGATTCTCAAAGACAGATTTGCTGTTCCTGTTGTCACCAAAGACAGCAAAGTAAAAATTAGTCGGGTCGGCCACCCTGATCTTTTTCAGGTTGATAGTGTTCCATTCACGCGCAGGTAGCGGATAAAAGTGCCTCCATACCTCAAAACCCGATAGGATAAGGATACAAAGCGCCAGGAAACAAAATTTAACAGGGTGTTTTCTCATAGTGCCGGGAAAAAGAGACATTGGGAAGCTTCCCCAACAGGTTGATATATCAGAACCGGGCGAATACGAAGCGGCCGTCAATATCCTCAAAAGCCGGTTTTGGGAGCAGCGACCTGTATTGCACATACCTATTATCAGCTCTGGTAATAAGGATCACCTTTTTTTGTCCACGATATCCTTCGATTAGTCTCTTGAGCCCTTCGACGCTCAACAAGCGGCCCTTTGCGTCATCATAACCCAGTCCATAATCCAGTTCCCCGGGGTTTACGAGCAGGTAAACATCATCCCGCCTGTAAAACCAGCAGACAGTGCGAACGAGGTTACTTGTGACGATAATGGAGTCCGGCCGAATTCTGTTCGCATGACTCAGGAGAAACTCACCTGGGGCCTTTCTTTCCTTTACCAGGTCGGGCATGATAAAGTGTACGCTGAACATGAAAAGGAGGGGAGCAGCCGAATATAGCACAATCTGCTTTTTGAAATTCAATGATCTTAAGGAGCATACGAGGAGCCCTGACCACGCCATTAGTCCGGCGACGGCGGCAAAACATTTCCATCTTTCCGAAGGCCCATAGAGATTGAAACCCATAAAACCGGTCACCTGGACGACCACCAATGCGGTTGCAAGAATGCCTGTCACCACAGCAAGAAATGACGTGCCAAGGGTAAATGACCGTTTCCCTTTCTCTTCAATGTATTTCCGAAGTCCTATTGTCATGAGAACAGCAAAGGGCGGAAAACATGGCAATATATAGGTGCCAAGCTTGCCGTGGGATGCCGAAAAAAACAGAAAGGGGAAAACAAGCCAATAAACGGCAAAGCGTATTAAGGGTCCTCCCGGGCGCGACTCTTTCACACCTAAGATAGCTGAAGGGATAAGGGCAGTCCACGGAAGCGCGCCCCCTATAAATACCGGAACGAAATACCAGAATGACTCGGCGTGCTGTGGATGGTCAGACATGAACCGCCTTATGTGTTCGTTCCAGAAAAAGAAATGCCAGAAGTCCGGTTCCCGGAGGTGAATCATCACTGCCCATGGTAATGCAACAAGGATAGCGATTGAAACCGGCAACCAGGTGATCCTGAAAAATTCCCTACACCGACCCTCCCAGATCAAGAAAGGCACAATTGTTACCACCGGTAAGGCAAAGGCAATGAATCCCTTTGTAAGGAATGCCAGGCCGCAAAAGGCGCCGAAAAGGAAGAGGAAACCCGTTCTTCTTGCTGACTTCCCTTCCGTATGAGCAAAGAAGAAAGAGACCATACCTGAGGTTACGAACATGGAAAACAGACTGTCAAGGACGCTGAAAGTGCTTACGCCGTATACTTCCAGACACGCAAGAAAGATTCCGACCGCAAAGATTCCAGCCCAATCCCCCCCGGCAAATCTTCGCATCAGAAAAAAAACCATCAGCGCGGAGATGCCGGTCGCTATAACTGATGGGAGACGTATGGCAAATGCATTTTCACCAAATAGCATTATCGAAGCTGCGTTGACCCAGTAACCGAGCGCCGGTTTCTCAAAATAGCGGAGTCCATTGAGATGAGGAACAACCCAGTCTCCCGATACAATCATCTCCCGCGGGATCTCAGCGTACCGGGCCTCATCCGGTATAATGACGGGCCGCACTCCGAGCGGCAAGATATAGAGCAGGAAGAAAAGGCCGATAACTGCGATGGAAGATTTCTTCATGATTTAGCGCCCTTCCCTCTAAACGATCCCACCTGGCATGACACCCATCCATCCCGCCCTGAAATTTCCCGGGCGAAAATGGCCGAACGGCCAATAGGAGAATTGTCTTTAAGGAAAGTCCCAAGTGGGACAAAAGATATCCCTCCGGATTGCGTCATCTCTAAAAACCGGTCAAACATGGAGAAACAGGCAATGCCCTCAACCTCGGCATGAATGGTCAGGACATTGAGTTTTTCCGGGTCAAGCAGGGAAAGGAGGCGCTCATTGTAATTTCCGTCTGATATCCCGTTATGTCCGATTACTTCATCATAGGTCGGCAGGGTTACCGGAATCTGTGGCTGGGAAAGTTGCTTGCCGTCTACGATCGGCTGGAAAATATTTTCTCCCCTGCAGTCGCTATTGTAACTAAAAGGAAATTTTTCTTTTTCCATGAGCACGAGATTATTGCACTTCCACCCCGGAATTGCCGAACAGGCAGGAGGTCGCCCCAATATCCCGGATAGAAGTTTAAAACCTCTGTCCAGGGACCGATATATGGCATCTCCGTCCATGGTATCAATGTGCGATTGCCAGGCATGATGGTCCCATGCATGCAGCCCCACTTCATGGCCTGCATCCGACACAGAGCGTATTATATCACCCAGTTTCTCTCCGATAACGGCTCCCGGCCAGAATGTACCTCTCAGGAGGATATCCCATCCATAGAGATTCGACGCCCTGGTCCTCAGCATCTTAAAGAGAAAGGCGGGACGAAGCAGTCGCCGGAGATGCCTGCCCATGTTGTCCGGGCCCACAGAGAAAAAGAATGATGCCTTTATGGAGCGCTTAGCAAGAATGCTACAAAGATTCGGCACGCCGTGTCTTGTCCCCTTAAATGTATCAACATCTATTCTCAGCCCTATCCTCATATTTTATATCTAATCAACGTGGTTGTCCCTGACAAAGACGATTGTCTTGTTACGGACAATAAAGGTGTTCATAATGTCAAGAGCGTTGAAATTTTTTAGGTTGGTTTTTCTTGAGATCGCGACAGCCTTCTTTTCTGAACACAGAAAATCTTTCAGCTCTTCTCCTTCCCTTATTACGGGAACAGTCCTTTTCAGGTAGAAGACAGCCGCTCCTCTAAGCCGCTCAGAGGGCTTGAAGAGACTCATTCTGGCCCCATCTGATCTAAATTTTTCAAAGTATTTGAAAAGAGGTCCATAGGAATTCTTCTGGTTGGAGAGAGGGGCGATCCCGATATCAAAAGTCAGAAAAAGCGCCACCAGGGCAGCCGCGAGGATCATAAAGAAACGAAGCAGGTCTTTTCTTGTAAGTTGGCGATAGGCCCAGACACCCAAACAAAGACCGGGAAAAGATACGAGGAGACAGACAAAGAAAGGCTGTTCCAAATAGATGCACATCCCGCAAAAACCGAGGGATGCAAGGATAATACTTCCCAAGAGGATTACTGAAGGAATACTGAACAACTTTGTCGATGTCTCTCCCTTTTCCAGGGCTCTTCCCACAGCCGTGCCGACAAGAAGAGCTGCGGCCGGATATAAAGGGAGAAGGTAAAGGCCCCTCTTTGCCCCGGATATTGAAAGCAGAATAAAGGGAACCACAAGCCATGACAGAAAGAACAGGAAATGCTTTTCTGATTCCTGCTCGAGCATTTCCCGCAGGTGGTAAACCAATGAGAAAGGCAGGAAAAGGACCCAAGGGAACAATTTTTGTGGGAATCTGGTAATATAATAATAAAAAGGCTGGATATGATGGTGATGGCTGCCAGTAAACCGGCCGAAGTTGTTTGTCCAGAAAACTTCATAAACCGCGTCCCATCCAAGATTATTATAGAGAAACCAAATCCAAATGGCTGCCGGAACCAGGCAGAGAGCGGGGCTCAAAGATAAAAGTCCCCACGCCCGTAAAGAAAAGTTCTTTTCCAGAAGAAGCCAGACAGTGAGAGCGGAGAGTGGGATAGCAATGCCCACGAGCCCCTTTGTCATAACAGCACAGGAAAGGGACAGGATGAATCCAAGATACCATAAGGCCTTTCTCGATAAAGTTCGACTGGTATGGAAAAAGCATACCATGGCACATGTCGTGAAAAGACAAAGCATCATGTCAACAACACAACTTCGGCCAAGGGCCCAATACCCTGCAGAAGTTGCCAGTATAAACCCGGAAACAATTGCAGTAAAGGATGAGAAGCCCATGCTCCGGGCCAGGAAAAAGACGAGTGCGATCACGCAGATTGCAGCCAGAGCCGCTGGTATTCTGGCCGCAAACGTGTTTTCTCCGAGCAGATTAAAAGCACCCGAGGCGGCCCAGAAGTACAAAGGCGGTTTTTCGAGAAAGGGCTCACCGTTCAGCCTCGGAACGACCATGTCTCCCGATATTCCCATGCCTGCGGCAATTCCCGCCACCCTGGGCTCATCCGGAGGCCAGAGGTCACGCTTCCCAAGCCCCACCAGGAAAAGAAGGGCTGCACACAGCAAAAGAGAAAGGAAATATATCCATACCTTATGGCCATTCTCATGATTCCCATGTCCCGTCATCATCACACCAAAAGTCTCCTGTCAGTTCACAACCACGGAAAACCGTTTCGGATTGCCACTGCCAGCTTGTTCTATAGTCCTATCAATCATGGGGTCTTTGGGCAAGAAAGTCTCGAGCGGCCAAGCAGAGAAAGTCTGGAATTGCATGACCCTGTATTTCCCGGCTGCCCTCGAATTCTCCGGATCCGACGGCTTCCCGCAGGAAGAAATCGAGCGTTTGATCGATAGATTGTTCAAGCCCTATGGCGGGGTTCCAGCTCAACAGACGCCGGGCATTCCGGATGCTCGGTTTTCTGTGTTGCACATCCTGATAACCGGCGCCGTAGTAAGACATACTTTCCTTTTCACGGAAACCGGCAAAAGGAGGAAACATTGAGCACAAGGGATGCTGTTGAAATTTTGCCGTTAACACCTCCGCCAGTTCCTTGATGCTGGCTTCATTATCCGGATTTCCGATATTGATTATCCGGCCGTCGCACACGCCGTTTCTGTTTTCGATGATCCTGTACAGGCACTCCACGCCGTCCGAAACATCCGTGAAACAGCGCTTCTGGTTCCCACCGTCAATAAGCTGGATCGGGGAGCCTTCAACGAGATTCAGTATCAACTGCGTAATGACTCGCGAACTTCCGATGCGCGCAGAGTCCAGGCTGTCGAGTCTCGGTCCGATCCAGTTAAACGGCCGGAACAGGGTAAACTGAAGGCCTTTCTCCTGTCCATATGCCCATATAACCCTGTCTAGCAACTGTTTGCAACAAGCGTAAATCCACCGCTGCATCCGAATCGGACCCAATACCAGCATGGAGTTATCTTCATCAAACTCCTCTTCATCGCACATTCCATACACCTCTGAAGTAGATGGAAAAACAATCCGCTTCCCATACTTTACGCAATACCGCACAACCCTCAGATTTTCTTCAAAATCGAGCTCGAATACCCCTATCGGGTTTCGTGTATACTCGATAGGGGTGGCAATGGCTACCAGGGGGATCACGATATCGCATTTTTTTATATGGTATTCGATCCACTCGCGGTGAATTGATATATCACCTTCATCGAAATAAAATTCCGGCCTCTCCAGGAGACATTCAATGGAGTCAGAATACAGATCCATGCCGTGCACTTCGTATTTTCCACTCTCAAGGAGTCGTTTGCTCAAAGCATTACCAATGAAGCCGTTGACACCCAGGATAAGGACGCCCTTTTTTCTCACTGCCTCGGCCCGGCTCCTTGCGCAAGAGGCGAACTTTGTGCCCTTAACGAGGCTGAGTTCAAAGGAAAGCTGTTTACCGCTCACATAAATACCCCCTTCGGTCTGGCCGAAGTCAACACGCACTGCTCCATTCACGCATGCAATCACCAGCGGATCAGTGGAAACGATTGTGCCGGGACTCAGCCCTTCGCCATTCAATGGCATTTCCGTCACAGTCCAGAAAAAACATTTCCTGTCTCCCACATAACTGAAAGCGCCGGGATAAGGATGAGTCACCGCCCTGACCATGTTCTTGATTTCAGACGCGGTTTTGTCCCAGTCTATTTCTCCATCTTCCGGATGGCGCCCACTGAAGTATGTTGCCTTTGCATGATCCTGCGGATAGCGTGGCGCCGCTCCATCCTTTATTAACGGGAGAATCTCGTCAAGCATTCCGGATGAAGCCGCGGCCATCTTCTCATGCAGGGACCTTGCTGTGTCTTCATCCGAGATTTCGACCTTCTTCCGGCATACGATATCGCCGTCGTCAGGCCGCGGCGTCATGTAATGAAGGGTCACACCGGTTTCCTTTTCGCCGTTTATCAGCGCCCAGTTGACGGGGCACTTGCCTCTATACCCGGGCAGAAGGGACCCGTGGAGGTTCAGGCATCCCGCAGGCGTGATTTCGAGTATGGAAGGTCCGATCAGATTGCGGTAGTAAAAGGAAAAAATGATATCAGGTGATAGTTCACTAACCCTTCGAACCCACATCGGATGGTTGATATCATCCGGAGCAAAGACTTCGATGTTCTTGGATGAGGCGAGCTCCGCAACGGAATTAAACCAGATATTTTCCTGGGGATCATCCCTGTGGGTAAATACCACGGCAATCTCAAATCCGTTTCTCAAGAGCGCCTCAATGCCGACGCAACCGATGTTATGATAAGCCAGAACTACAGTTTTCATGTGGCCTCCCTAATTTCATTTCTCCAAGTCGCTCCTTCCCACAACCTGTTGCACAAAAAAGCGGGGACGCGCCCTGACATCATGATAGATACGACCGATGTATTCGCCGAGCAGACCCATCCCGATGAACTGCCCCCCTACAAACATGAAGAGAATGGCAAACAGGGTAAAAACCCCCTGGGCCGCCCACTCAGATCCGTAAATCAATCTCATGAAAAAGAGAAAGACCCCGAATCCTACCCCCATGGCTGATACAATCCCGCCAAGCACACTCAAAAGACGGAGTGGAAAGGTCGTCATGCTGGTCAACAGATCAAACTGAAGGTTAATAAGTTTCCATAAACCATACTTCGAGTCGCCGTTTGAGCGCTTGTCATGCTGCACCTCGATTTCTATCGTGTTTCGCGCAAAGCCGTTTGCAAGAACTGGTATAAAAGTACTTCTCTCATGGCACTCAAGCATGGCATGAACGATATGCCGGCGGTAGGCCCGCAGCATGCAGCCGTAGTCGTGCATAATCACGCCCGTAGCTTTTTGCGCGGCCTTGTTGATCATAAAGGAAGCAAGCCTGCGGAAAAGGTTGTCGCGCCTCGGCATTCGGACGCTGCCAACCACATCGAACCCCTCCTCGATCTTTTGGATCAATTTTGGTATTTCCTCGGGCGGGTTTTGCAGATCGCCATCAAGGGTCACGACAATATCACCCTTTGACTCTGCAAATCCGGCCATGATCGCCGAATGCTGGCCGTAGTTCCTGTTTAAAAAAAGCCCAATGACCTTTCCGGAGTTTTGTTCCGTCGCTTTTATGACTTTTTCCGGCGAGCTGTCAGTACTTCCATCATCAATAAGGATGATCTCAAAAGTTTTTCCAAGTTTCCCACATGCCTTCAGACAACGTCCAATGAGTTCTTCAAGGTTATCCTCCTCGTTAAACACTGGAATAACGACGGATAAATCAGATTTTGAATCTTGGACTTCGCCCAACCGTCGCGCATGATCAAGAGCAGTATCGGGCATGAATTTTGGATTTCCGCTCATGGGCTATCTCTCTTCTCCCTGGCAATCTTCCAGGCCACAAGCTTCCCCAGAGCCTTTCGCTGCCATGGATAGACCTTCTCGCTCAAGGTCGGCTGTCCATCAAGCCCTGTCGAGAGGAAAGGGGACAGATTCCCGGAGTCCTTGAGGGGTAAGATCATGAACTTGTCCCCTCCGCCTGATTCCACAAAATCTCTGACCTCGTCCGTGTTCTTAAGTACCCTGATAGGTCCCGGGAGATCCAGATAGAAGAGTGCGTTGGTGGGCATCTTGCGGTAGAATGCAATATCTTTTTGCGAAAGCCCTGTCACCTGTTCCCTTAGCTCCATGGCAAATGGTCTTTCACCACGGTAGATCTCAAGGATCACCTGTTGCCAGCAGAAAAATCCCCCCATTAGGATAGAAGCAGTGACAAACAGAGGGGCCGTGTTCCGACCTGTTCCTGTCAACCTGGCTTGCAGTCTTGGACGAAAACGCCCAAGAAGCAAGGGAACAAGGGCCAAAAAGCCCAGTCCAAGTGCGGCAATCATTAGATTGCCGGGAGCCGCAAATCCAAGGCGAACTTTGAGTATGGGCAAAATGGCAAGACTGAAAATTTCAAAGATTGAAATTAGAGCAAACAGGCCTCCCTGGACACCAAAGCCTAAACGTTTCCACCCTTCTTTTCCGGTAGTGTTTAAAAACACCGAGATAAATAGAGAGCAGAAAGGAAGAATCGGGAGGATGTAATAGGATCTTCTTGAACCGGACACGGTGAAGAAGAGAAATATCAAAATCATGGCCTCTAAAAGCCATCTGGTATTTTGCTTAAGATTTTTTAGGGAGCATAGCATTCCCGGAACCGCTACTATAAACATTGGCGTCCATGGCAGAAGAAGCTCCGGAAGATAATAAAGATAAACATAAAAGGGTTCCCGGTGGTCAAAAGGCTGGAAATAACGAAGGATATTTTCCCGAAACACGAGGGCAAGCCCGCTTTCCTGGTATCCTTCCCGGGTTACATATGCCCAGATAAAGGGAGCAAGGTAGGTGACGATGCCGATTGCCAGGGCAAAGAAGTGTGAAGCAGACAGCAGCGTACTCCAGCGCCGTTCCCTGAGGATGTCGGGAATCACTGCGGCGACGGACACCGCCACTGCTGTCAGCCCCTTGCAGTTGGCACCCAGGAAGCAGATGAGATAAAAAACAAGGTAAGCGTAGAAATTTGGTCTTTCCCGCCGAGACCAGTACCAGGCAACCGCCAGGGTAATGACAGCAAGATTTTCCATGTCTGCGGCCCCTGTCCTGGCCCAGAACAAAACGCCATAAGTGGTAAGGAGAATCCAGCCCGCCGCCCTTCCCACCTGCTCTGACCAGAGTTTGCGGCCCAGATAAACCGTTGCCCACAGCCCCAAAAGACCCGAGGCCGCGCTTGGAAGTCTTACAACCCATTCATCGAGCCGGCCGGTTACGGCAGAGACAAAGGCAATAAGCCAGTAAGAGAAAAAAGGCTTATCAAAGTAAAGCTCGCCGTTAATGGTGGGATGGAAGAAATTTCCAGCAAGAAACATTTCCCTTACAATCTCGGCCCATCGGCCTTCAGAGCCCCATAGCCCCCTGTCGCCCAAAGCCCAAAAAAACAACAGGAAGGCGGCTGCCCAAAAAACCATGACAGGAAGCCTTCTTTCCACTGCGGAAACCGAGATTTTATTATCCATGGCAAACCCCTTCCACGACTCGGAACGTACGCTTCCTTAACGCTTGACAAAGTATTAGAAACGGCGATACTTTCATCTTTTCAGAATTTCCTTTATCGCGTGCACCACATCATCCACATCATCAACGGTCATCTCCGGAAAAAGGGGAAGGGAACATATCCGGTCGGAATTCCACTCGGTATTGGGCAGCATACCGCAGTGAGCACCCATTGATTCCGTGTAGTGTTTCTGAAGATGCACTGCACGGAAGTGAAGCCCTGTCCCGATATTTCGCTTTTTCAGTTCGCGCATGAATTCGTCGCGTTTGATCCCGGCCCTGTCAATATCAAGACGCACAATGAAGAGATGCCATGCGTGCTTTATGGGATAGGCCGGACCTGTGAGAGGCAGGATTTCATCGATTCCCAAGAGTTTTTCCCGGTATGCTATCGCCAATTCAGTCCTCTTCCTGTTGAACTCATCAACCCGCGCCAACTGGCTTAATCCCAGAACGGCAGAGATATCCGTCATGTTGTACTTGTAGCCCGGCTCCAGAACTTCAGCCTGCGGGGAGCGTCCCCGGGTATCGCGGTCATAGGCATCCACGCCCAGCCCGTGAAACTTCAACCGGCGAATACGTTCCAAGAGAGACTGATCATCCGAACAAAACATGCCCCCCTCACCGGTGGTAATATTCTTGATTGGATGAAAAGAAAAAATCGATGTCCCGCTCCGGCCAATCCGCTCACCGGCATATTCCGTACCCAGCGCATGCGCCGCATCCTCCACAAGGAAGATATTCCTTTTGCAAGCCATCCTGCGGATAGGTTTCATATCGGCCGGAGCTCCGGCAAAATGCACGGGAACAATCAGTCTCGTTTTTTCCGAAAGACATTCTTCTATCAAATCAGTCGTAGCCATCATTGTATCCCTGTCAATATCAGCGAATACCGGCACAGCCCCGGCAAGAACGATGAGGTTTATGGTAGAAACCCATGTCATGGAAGGCGTAATGACCTCATCTCCAGGCCCTATGCCAAGCGCATGAAGCATGAGATGCATTCCTGCTGTTGCCGAAGATAGAGCCACCGCTCCCGGACAACCGACGAACTCGCAGAACTTAGCTTCAAACTCGGCACTCTTTGGACCGGTCGTGATCCAACCCGAGCGGAGCACGTCGCCGACGGCAGCTATATCCTCCTCCGAGATGGAGGGACGCGAAAATGGCAGGAATGTAGTTCTCAATTATCTTTCCCCCTAGTCCTTTCACCCACTCCGTGTGATTAGATAAACCCCCAAACAGATCACCAGAATACCAGCCGAACGCTCAAACCCAACCACTTCTCCAAAGAGGGCCTTCCCGGCTATGGCGGTTACTATGTATCCTACACTCAACAAGGGATAAGCATAACTCACGTCCACCCTGGATAAAACCATAAGCCACACTATGATGCTCACCGCGTAGCAGGCCATGCCCGAAAGCACGTAAGGATTTACCGCAACCTTCAGTCCTATTGGAACAATGTTTTTGAGTGAAAAGGCAAAGGGGCCTACAGCCTGCATTCCATACTTGATACAGAGCTGAGCCATGGCATTTAAAAGTACTCCGGCCAGGATCAGACCAAGACAACGATTCATTGGATTAATCTCCTCCCGCAAGATCCAAGGGTTTTATGGCTTCATTTATAAAACAAAGGAGGTTAATCGGAGATTACCGGAAGATTAATTTTTGTTAATGTTGGAACCGAAAAGCAGGATGGAATTATTGGGAAAGAGAAAATTGAGGAAGGGTTACAGTAAATTTACTTCCCTTGGCTGGATAACTTGTGGCAGTGATGTTGCCGCCGTGGGCTTTTGCAATAGCCCTTGCCAGGCTGAGGCCCAAGCCGATACCGACCTGTGACCGGCTCTGATCGCATCGGTAAAATCGTTTAAAGATGTTAGGCAGGTCGTGATCGGATATCCCAATCCCGGTGTCACTGACGGAGATGAAAGCCTGCCCTTCATCCGAATTAACAGAAGCTATAACACGACCTCCTGATGGGGTATACTTCAACGCATTGTCCAGAAGATTGACCACCATTCTTTGAATCTGCTGGATGTCTCCACGGACGAAAGAGTTATCAGTATCAGATGGTCTGAAAATAAGGGTTACATTTCTATCTGCGGCTGTTGGCTGGAAAAGTTCACAGGCATCCCGGACTACCCCGGCTATATCGATCTTCTCCATTATAAGTTTACTTGTTCCTGCTTCAGCTTCTGAGATATCCAGCACCGTGTTTACCATTTCGAGAAGGCGATCGCATTCCTCTATGGTATTAGCAGCCATGGTCCTATAATCATCCATGGACTTGTTTGTAGTTAATGTCATTTCAGCGATACCGCGAATTCTTGTGATTGGACTTCGCAAATCATGGGCCATATCATCGGCCATTTCCCTCATCCCTATAACCAATACATCAATGCGATCGAGCATAACGTTAAAAGCGGTTGCGAGCCGGTCGATTTCATCGCCTCCGGCTTTCACGGAGACCCTCCGTTCAAAAACACCTTTTGATATGTCCATCGCCGTTCGGGTCACTTCCTCAACGCCCACCAGGGCACGCCTGGCTATAAACCAACCGATTAAAGTGCCAAGAACTATTAATACTGCCATGATTGCACAAAATATATTTCGAAATACTCCTAAAAGGCGTGCATTATCCTCTAAGGACTCCCCTATTTGTAGAACTTTGCCCGGGCTGATAATGTCATAAAGGATGCGTATTTCATATTGATGTTCCGGAATAATGAGTGTTTCAAATACACGGTTGGCGCCATTTTTCAATCGCTCCAATGCAATTCTGCTTGTACCCAGATCACCCCAGGATGACATGTTTGATGAGAAAAGTTCCTCATTGTTAAGGGTCACAATGCGGAAAAACATCTTGTTCGCCCCCTCGGACTCAGATTCAAGCATCAATGCGGTCTTAAGCGTTTCAATCCCTTTTAAGGACAAAAGAGAAGAATACTCTTCAACTTCACTCATAAGGGCCTGATCCGTATGTCTGTGGGTAACAGAAGCGGCGGCGAGGTAAAAAGCGAGGAAGGCCGCAAAAGACGAAAATGCAAACATCCCCGCATACCAAATGGTTAACTGGAATGCCAGGGTGTGTCGAAGCCTAAGCACCTTCTTTAAGGACATATCCCACCCCGCGAATCGTGTGAATTAGTTTTGTCCCAAAACCGTTATCTATTTTATCCCGCAATTTGCATATATGTGCTTCAATCACGTTTGTACGGGGGTCAAAATTATAGTCCCAGACATGTTCCAGGATCATGGTCTTGGAAACGACCGTTTCCCAATTGCGCATAAGATATTCAAGAATGGCGAATTCACGTGGTTGAAGCTCAATCTTCTTATCTCCTCTCTTAACCTCACGGGTGAGAAGGTTCATGGACAGGTCAGACACCGCGAGACTGGTAGACTCTGAAGTCCTGCCGGCTCTGCGTATCAAGGCCTGCACGCGGGCCAGAAGCTCGGAGAAAGAAAACGGCTTTGTCAGGTAGTCATCGCTCCCGGTCTGGAGCCCTTTTATACGGTCATCTACAGTTCGTTTTGCGCTCAATATAATGACAGGAGTGTTGATCATTTGTCGCCGCAACTCTTCGATAAGACTCAAGCCATTGAGTTTGGGTAGCATGATGTCTATAATGACCGCATCATAAGGCTCATTTAAAGCCATATAGAGACCTTCCTCGCCGTCTGCCGCATGATCAGCGGCAAAACCCGCCTCTCTAAAACCTTTGAGGATAAACGAGGCTATCTTCAGATCATCTTCCACTAATAGTATCCGCATAAAAAAGCCCTCGCCCATGTATTTCAACAGAGCAAAAACGTGACTGATCATTGGGGGCAAATTGGCAAATGGTTGGCAAATGGGGTCGGACCAAGCTAACCAATTGGTTGTTCAGAAGAAGTGGCAAATAGTTAGCTTTTTCATTGTATTAAACCCACCTTTTGGGGGCCAAAAATGGCCTTTTAAGGATATATTGTATGAGTACCCTTTTCTTAAACGGCCTTTTTGAGCATTAAAAAGGTGCTTCTAAAACCTAAAATCACCCCTGTTTTGACACATTATTTGCATGATATTAATCAGTTAGCTTGGTCCGACCCCAAATCACCCAAATCACCCAAATCACCGTTCTGGATTCCGGCTTTCGCCGGAATGACGGAAAACGGTATGTTTCGACTTTTTACAAAACCATCAATTTTGATTTATTTAAAGACCTATTTTTTCTTTGAAATGATGACGTACCTGCCGGTTGCGTGCCGGGCACGGCACATGTTCTTAAGGATGCGCATAACATATCATGTTTACGATATGTTATGCAAGTCCCAGACCCAGCCAGGGTGCAATTAAAAGTGTTGGTCAGATTCCCTAAACAGCTTTTCTATAATAGTTTGCCCAATATTCATCCCAGTCGTTATTTGCTCGTAGAGTTCTTAGAGCCAACATGTTATGGGCATTATTTTCT
>Ga0209345_10004249_pt1 | contig 13996 bp, 12 predicted proteins | sample Cruoilmetagenom7_FD_187294 | JGI IMG/M metagenome (GOLD analysis project Ga0209345, IMG submission 187294) | Oil polluted marine microbial communities from Coal Oil Point, Santa Barbara, California, USA - Sample 7 (SPAdes) (version 2) | ecosystem: Environmental > Aquatic > Marine > Oil seeps ... | reverse complement strand
CTAAATTGCAGAGAACTCGGTCTCAAACTCCCTCAAACAATCTGCAATTTTCAGCTTCACTCACTAAGAATCTTTCTCAAAATGAATCAAGAAGGTTCGTCAAAGATCATTCAAGTCATATTCCGACCAACTGCACAGGTCGAAAAAATTCAACATATTGATTTTGCGTCCCATTTTCAATTTTTGCAATAGCTGCATTCAACAATTGGCCAAACAGGGACTTTTCCCGAAAACCATAAAAGGTTCATGTGATTGCACTTTGTGTGAAACCACCTCCAAGTTCGAAGGCTGTAAGTTTTTTTGCGGCCAACATATCTCCGCCATATTCCTTATATCGGAGTTTTAGGGGTGTTTGCTCTTGACTTGACATATTATCATGCTTCGGGTACACTCTCGATACACAATTCACAATTTGCGACGTGAATACCTATTACTGTCTGGGGAAGCATCTAAGCGCACCGGAAAACCCTACAACAGAACAAAAGGAATTGAATTAGGAGCGCAAATGAGTATGATAAGGGCAGCTATAACAAGTGTAGGAAAATTTCTTCCGGAACGTGTATTGACCAACAAAGACCTGGAAAACATAGTGGATACGTCAGACGAATGGATCGTTCAAAGAACTGGAATCCGCTCTAGGCACGTCTTGGAAGCAGGTGCAGGCAACTCTTATATGGCCCGGTTTGCAGCTGAGGATTGTCTGAACAGGATAAATGTGGCACCCTCAGAGATTGATACAATCATAGTTGGTACTGTCACCCCCGATACGATGTTCCCATCAACAGCATGTTTAGTCCAGAATTTGATAGGGGCTGATAACGCATGGGGTTTTGATCTCTCCGCAGGCTGCTCCGGCTTCCTTTTTGGCCTGATAACCGGAGCCCAATTCATAGAGTCTGGGCGGTTCAAAAAGGTGCTGTTGATAGGTAGTGATGTGATGACAAGTATTATAAACCCTGAGGACAGGAGTACCTGTGTGCTTTTCGGAGATGGGGCCGCTGCTGTTCTACTGGAACCGTCAGTGGATTCTGAACTTGGCGTAATCGATGTCATAAGCCATATTGATGGGGCGGGGGCGCCTTATCTAAATATGAAGGCCGGTGGGAGTAAAAAACCAGCCACAATTGAAACCGTGAAAAACAAGGAGCATTTCGTTTACCAGGACGGCAAGACGGTCTTTAAGTACGCTGTGAAAAACATGGCGGATGTGGCAGTGATGATGATGAAGCGTAATAATATTAGAAGTGATGATTTGGACCTCTTTGTTCCGCATCAGGCCAATTTACGTATCATAGAAGCATGTGCCAAACGCATGCATATCGACTCCGACAAAGTGGCCATCAATGTAGACAAATATGCAAATACCACAAGCGGGACTCTTCCGTTGGCCCTCTGTGATGCTCAGGAGCAGGGTCGTTTGAAGAAAGGAGACAGAGTGATAATCGCCGCTTTTGGCGCCGGATTCGCTTGGGGATCTGTCTACCTTAGGTGGGCCATGGATGGACATTAATTAATTTTAGTTCCTTGTAACCTTTTGAATTTATAAGTCTTGATGGACTGACACACATGAAGTCCGCTGAAAAAACCTAGGTTTTTTCTGAAGCATGATCTAAAATCCTTGACAAAAATATTATCGTATGTTAATTAAACGGCCAAAGCATGAATACTCATTCATTTTAATGTGATTGCTTCAATATGTCTGATCAATGGAAAATAAGAAACAGTTATTAAGGCAGGTTGCTAGGCATGGGGCAATTGGGATGGAAATGGCCATTTCAGTTGTTATTGGTATGGCATTAGGATGGTGGTTGGACAAGTTGTTCAATACAAAACCATGGCTTGCGTTGGTTGGTATGTTATTTGGTTTTGCAGCCGGGTTTAGGAGCTTGTTCCGGTTGTTGAAGGAAGTAAAAGATGGTGGTGGAATCAGCCAGGAGTGATTACTTGACAGGGGAGAAAAATGGATCAAGGTTGACCTCCATTGAGAGGAATAATGTCATAGTATGTCTTATTTTGACATTGGGGAGTTTAATCTACAAGTCATACTCCATTACTCTTGGGGTTTTTTTTGGAGGAGTAATGGTCATTCTTAACTTTTGGCTTTTACGGAGAATTATTGAGAGGGGTTTCGCCCAAACATCTAAGGTCAGGCCTGCTTTCTTATTAAGTTATTTCTTTAAGTTTGCAGTACTTGCGGTTATCATATTTATATTGATCAATTGTCGGGTTGTAAACATTCCCGCCCTAGCAGTGGGATTGTCAACGTTATTTGTAGGTATTGTGGCAGATCAGTTTGTTCAGATACTAAAAAAGTAGAGGAGTTTAATAAGAATATGGCACATGATATTTCATGGGTTTCGCAACTTCCTTTCTTTGACTCTCTTACCTCTCTAGTGGGGGGGCATGAGCATGATTCCACGGCTGTTTGTAGTGCACTACTGGTAGTTGTTGTCCTTACCTTCATCATCTTAGTAGCTTTTAGTTTTAGAAAAAAGTCTAAAGATCCTATCCCTGAGACCAATGTAAGTGTTAAGAATATAGCGGAAGTAATCGTCCAAGCACTCCTTGGGGTGCTGGAAGACGTGATAGGGCATGAGGGGAAAAGGTTTTTACCGTTAATCGGTACCCTTGCGATATATATATTATTTTGCAATCTTATTGGGCTTGTTCCCGGGTTTTCGCCTCCTACGGACAATATAAATACCACAGTTTCCTGTGCACTTGTTGTGTTCTTTTATTACCATTATGTGGGAATCAGGAAACACGGATGGCGCTATATCAAGCAGTTTATGGGACCATTTTTACCTCTAGCTCCATTAATGTTTCCCATTGAGGTGATAAGCCATATGGCCCGTCCATTATCACTGTCTCTTAGGCTCTTCGGAAATATGACAGGAGATCATCTGGTTTTGATGATCTTTTCCTCCCTGATTCCGTTGTTAATCCCCATGGTGGCACTGGGTCTTGGAATCTTTGTTTCTGTCATTCAATCGTTAGTGTTTATTCTTCTGTCAATGATGTATTTGTCAGGTGCACTTTCTGAAGAACACTAGATAAGTTAAGTTAATAATAAAATTCTGACATTCAGAATTTTCTTATATACTACAAAGAAAGGAGGATAGCGGATGAGGCGAAGGAGTACTGTATGTTTTTTTCTTTTGATTATTACCTTGTTTTCCATAGTTCCTATGGCTTTTGCAACTGAAGAGGCCGGGGCTTTGGATTCCACAGTGAAGAGTGCTATTGCTATAGCCTGTGGATTTGCCATTGGAGTGGCAGCCTTTGGTGGCGGAATGGGACAAGGTAGAGCCATCGCGGCCGGGCTTGAAGGTATTGCCAGAAATCCCGGGGCTGCAGGGCAGATACTGACACCGATGATTATCGGTCTTGCTCTGATTGAGTCCCTGGTTATTTATGCTCTTGTAATATCTTTTATGCTCTTTGGAAAACTTTAAATGTTTCAGCTCCATAAGTTTATCTGTTGATTGGGTTTTTTTAGAAGTTTACTTGGTTTATAAACATTCTGGCAGACAGCCTTGAGAAAAGAGTGGAGCGTCTTTAAGGCTGATGTTAGTTGCAATTTGACGAGATCACATCTCTCAGGAAGTAACCGGTGTAGGATTTGTCCACGCCGGTTACTTCCTCCGGCGTTCCACATGCTACAACCTCTCCCCCTTTTTCACCACCTTCTGGCCCCAAATCAATGATAAAATCTGCGGTTTTAATCACATCGAGGTTATGCTCTATTACGATGACCGTGTTTTTAGCATCCACAAGTCTGTTCAACACTTCCAACAACTTTTGAATATCAGCAAAGTGAAGGCCTGTCGTAGGCTCATCGAGAATATAAAGGGTTTTTCCTGTACTCTTCTTGCTTAACTCCTTTGACAACTTCACTCTTTGGGCTTCTCCCCCCGAAAGAGTAGTAGCCGGCTGGCCTAATTTTATATAACCTAAACCCACTTCAAACAGGGTTTGGAGTTTTGATTTAATCCTTGGAATCCTGCTGAAAAAAGCAAGGGCATGGTCTACCGTCATGCCCAAAATATCGGCGATATTCTTCCCTTTATATTCTATTTCCAGGGTTTCCCTGTTATACCTCTTTCCCTTACATACCTCACAGGTAACATATACATCCGGGAGGAAATGCATCTCTATCTTTATCACGCCATCACCTTTACATGCCTCACACCTCCCTCCCTTTACATTGAAACTGAATCTTCCAAGCTTATATCCCCTGGCTCTTGACTCCGGGAGCTTAGCGAATAGCTCCCTGATATGAGTTAAAAGTCCGGTGTAGGTGGCGGGATTAGAACGTGGGGTTCTGCCTATGGGGTTTTGGTTGACGTCTATGACCTTATCTATGTATTGAAGACCTTTTATCTCTGTCACCCTTCCGGCCTGCTCTTTGGAATGATAGAGTTTTTGGGCTAACGTTTTGTATAGGGTGTCGATTACCAGTGTGCTCTTTCCTGAACCGGAGACCCCGGTTACGCAGTTAAACAAGCCCAAGGGGATCTTAATTGATATATTTTTCAGGTTATTTTCTGAAGCGCCATCGATAACCAAATGTTTTTTTCCGGGTCTACGTCGTTTGTCCGGCAAGGGAATAACCAAATTTCCAGATAGGTACTTTCCTGTTAAAGAATTATCATCTTTAATTATTTCCTCTGGCTTCCCACAAAATACTACCAAGCCACCATCTTCTCCTGCACCCGGACCCATGTCTATAATGAAATCCGATGAAAGGATTGTCTCCTTATCATGTTCCACAACCAACACAGTGTTACCCAGGTCCCGTAACCTTTTCAAGGTCTCGAGGAGTTTGATATTATCCCTCTGATGCAACCCTATGCTGGGCTCATCTAATATATATATTACTCCAACCAGACTTGAGCCAATCTGCGTGGCCAGCCTGATACGTTGTCCTTCTCCTCCGGATAGTGTAGCCGACCCCCTATCCAGGGTTAGATAATCTACCCCTACATTCAATAAGAATCCCAACCTTTCTATAATTTCTCTCAATATTCGCTGGGCTATCACCATATCTCTTTCGCTGAGGTTAATATTAGAGAAAAACTCGAAGGCCTCAGCAATTGAAAATTCTGTTATATCAGAGATAGCCTTTCCATTCACTCTGATGGAAAGGCTATCTCTGCGTAATCTTTTTCCATGGCAGGTAGGACATGTACGGTTATTCATGTACTTTTCTATCTCTTCCCGAATGAAGGCAGAGTCGGTTTCTTTATATCGTCTTTCAAGATTCTTTATGACCCCTTCAAATCCTTTGTAGCTAGATGCTTTTCGTCCATTAAATTCAAAGCTGAATTTCACCTTTTCTTCGCCGGAGCCATAAAAAAGGACATGTTGAACATCGGGACGCAAATCTTTGAAGGGGCGGTGGATGTCTATATTATAATGCTCCGTCAATGCATCCAACATCTGATGAAAATAGCTTGAGTTTTTCCTTGCCCATGGTAAGATTGCCCCTTCAAAAAGCGATAGGTCAGAGTCGGGAACGATAAGCTCAGGATCGAAGTAGATGGTGGTTCCCAGACCTCCGCAAGTAGGGCAGGCTCCATAGGGATTATTGAAGGAAAACATCCTGGGGGTTATCTCCGGATAACTTATCCCACATTCTATACAAGCAAACCTTTCGCTGAAAACTAGCTCTTCGCCACCTATTATTTCTAATTTAATTATCCCTTCAGAGAGTCTGAGTCCGGTTTCTAGAGAGTCTGCAAGCCTTTTTTGGATACCTTTCTTGATAATAAGTCGATCTATTATGACGTCTATGTGCTGATTCTTTTTCTTGTCCAGGATAATCTCTTCGCTTAGCTCTCTTACCTCTCCATTAACCTTAACCCTAGCATATCCGTCCCTGCGTAATTGATCGAATTCATTTTTATATTCGCCCTTCCTTCCCCTAACAATAGGTGATAAAATGAGAAATTTAGTTCCATCCGGCAACCTCATCGTTTGATCTACAATCTGCTGGATGGTTTGAGAGAGTATTTCCTTGCCGCAGGCATAACAATGGGGTTTGCCAACCCTCGCGAATAGTACTCGGAGATAATCGTAAATCTCTGTAACTGTACCTACTGTAGAGCGAGGATTTTTACTAACAGTCCTCTGTTCTATAGAAATAGCAGGTGATAGCCCCTCAATAAAATCCACATCAGGCTTTTCCATCTGCTCCAAGAATTGGCGGGCATAAGCCGATAGAGACTCAACATATCTTCGTTGTCCCTCAGCATAAATAGTATCAAACGCAAGGGTTGATTTTCCTGAGCCACTTAGCCCCGTAATTACTATGAACTCATCCCTTGGAATCTCCACATTAATATTCTTAAGGTTATGTTCTCTAGCCCCCTTGATTATAATCTTTTTACTTGCCATGATTCTATGATTACCTCAAATTTAATCGCTTTAGACAGTTCTTTCTTTATGCTCACTTTGGGGTATGTGCCGCGCAGTGGTCCACTCTCATTCTCTCCTGATGTGAAGATAGCATATCGTGAGTGATTAGTCATCAATCAAGACATTCATATAGATTTTCAGATATTAAATTTCACAAGGCACGATGGCGGAATAAAGGCCTTTAAAAGAGATCCATATTGTGGTAACCTATAGTATAGTAAGTTATTAAATTGACAATGCAGTGAGGGATGCTCAGATGAATGATATTAAGAGGTTTACGGTTATCTTTGCTATTTTGTTCTTCTCTCTATGGGCGAGCCATGTAACATGGGCCTTGAGCCTTAAGGATCGTGTTAAAGGATATACGTTGAAAAATGGGATGAGGGTTCTTCTGCTTGAACGGCATTATTCTCCTACAGTATCCTTCTTTACTAACTTTAAGGTTGGCTCTGTTGATGAGTACCCTGCGATTTCAGGGACAGCCCATCTATTGGAACATATGCTATTCAAAGGCACAAAGACGTTGGGAACAAGGGACTATACAGGAGAAAAGGAGATACTGGATGAAATAGATATGATAGGAGTAAAGCTTGACGTAGAGAAGCTTAAAGGAAAGGAAACGGATCAGGGCAGAATTAATGAATTGGGCGCTGAATTGGCAAGGTTACAGAAGAAGCATAAAAAATATGTGATAAAGGATGAGATAGACTCGATATATTCAAAAAACGGTGCAGTGGGTTTCAACGCCTCAACAAGTTACGACCTTACAAGATACAGGGTCAGTCTCCCATCAAATAGGATCGAACTATGGGCGAAGATAGAGTCCGATAGAATGTTGAACCCGGTATTTAGGGAATTTTATTCTGAGAGGGATGTAGTTACGGAGGAGAGGAGGCAAAGAATAGAATCCAACCCTGAAGGGAAACTCTTTGAAAGCTTTATGGCAGAGGCGTTCATGGTTCACGCGTACAGAAGGCCCATAGTTGGATGGGGTTCCGTTGTAAAATTCTTAAATAAGGAAGATACGGAAAATTTTTTCAGGACTTACTATGCTCCCAACAATGCAGTCGTTGCCATAGTTGGAGATATCGATCCTGTGGTGGTTTTAGATATCATGAAAAGATATTTTGAGGGTATCCCGTCCCAGTTGCCACCACCTTCTACTCCTTTACAAGAACCAGAACAGGAAGGAGAGAGACGAGTACAAGTACGGTTCGATGCAAATCCCAGGCTGATCATAGGTTACCATAAGCCGACTTTACCCGATTTTGATGATTACGTGTTCGATGTTATAGATGGGATCTTATCGAGAGGTCGCACTTCAAGGTTTTATAAAAAGTTGATTGAAAAGGAGAAAATCGCTGTTAGCATCAATACTACAAATGGGCTTCCAGGGGCGAGATATCCCAACCTTTTCGCTATATTCGCTACGCCAAGACACCCACACACCAACGCTGAGTTAGAAGATGCCATCTATAGGCAGATAGATGCATTGAAGACAAAACCGATAGAGGAGAAAGAGTTGAGGAAGATCAAGAACCAGTTACAGGCCGATTTTATAAGGAGTCTTAACTCTAATTCCGGGCTGGCGAGCATGCTCTCTTATTTTCAAACCGTTGCCGGTGACTGGAGATATATTGAGGATCAATTGGATGTTGTTGAACGAATAACCTCCGAAGATATAATGAAGGTTGCAAACAAGTATTTTATTAAGGATAATAGAACAGTAGCAATGCTCGTGAAAAAGAAATGACGGTTCATGGTGTATTATTTTTACGTTCTGATATAGGTTTTCATATAGACACGATGGGGTGTTCCCCCTATTCTTTCTTAACGCCAAACACCCTGAATGCGAGCTTCCCAAAACTCTCAATGTCGTTCATAAAAGCGCTCCTGTGAGCTATCGATTTTCAGATATTAAATTTCACAAGGCCAGAGGGAGGAATCCGAGTAAGTCGTACATTTAGTACGTCGTCGAGGATTAATACCGACAACACCATGAAATTTAATATCTGAAAATCTATGCGGCATAAGTCAGTTGGCCGTAGTTATTGAGAAGTTACAAATAATAGGAGGCGTAGTGCAGAAACAAAGGATGAAGAAAAAGGTATTACTCATCTCTCTATCTTTGATGATGATAGGGATAATGATAACAGCATGTTTTGACAGGGGAGTCAAGACATCGCAACATTCAATAGACATGGTGTTCTCCCCACAAACATTCTCTCCCCCAAAAGGGGAAAGAATAGTACTCGATAACGGTATAATCCTATATGTCCTGGAGGATCATGAGCTTCCTGTACTCAATCTGTCTGCGATCATCAGGACGGGCTCCATATATGAACCGATGGAGAAGGTAGGTCTTGCTAAATTGACAGGTAGCGTCATGAGGATAGGGGGCACTTATTCTATGACTCCGGATGAGATAAACGGACAATTGGAGTATATAGCTGGTTCATTGGAGACCAGCATCGGAAGGGAGTCTGGTCATGCCTCCCTGTCCGTAATGACAAAGGACATTGGCCTTGGTCTCAAGATATTTGCAGATGTATTGATGAACCCCAGATTTGATCAGGAAAAGGTAGACCTTGCCAAAAAGCAGGCGCTCGAGACTATAAGGCGAAGGAACGATAATCCGGATAGCATAGCATTCAGAGAATTTAGAAGACTTGTTTATAAGGACAACCCCAGGGGCAGAATATCTACCATTGAATCGATCAACGTCATTACCAGGGCGGACCTCGTTGAATTTTATGACAGGTTTTTTTACCCCGAAAATATTATACTCGCTGTCTCAGGAGATTTCAAAAAGGATGAGATCACAAAAAAGATCGCGAAGGCATTCAATGTCTGGGAAAAGACCAAGATGGAGTTACCTAAAGTACCACATCCTTCATATTCTTTTGAAAAATCTATAAATTACGCCTTTAAAGATGTCCCTCAATCCACTATTATTTGCGGGCACCTGGCGGTTAGAAAAACTGACCCCGACTATTACGCCTTCAAGGCCTTGAATTTTATCTTAGGGGGGGGAGGTTTCAATTCCAGGCTTACTTCGGAGATAAGGTCTAACAGGGGGCTTGCATACAGTGTGGGGAGTTTCTACAGGGGTGATGTCGACTACGGGGTGTTCGGTGTGGTATGCCAGACTAAATCCGCTACCACTTACCAGGCCATATCCTTGATAGACGAGATAATAAACGGATTGAAGGTAAACGGCGTTACAGAAAAGGAGCTGCTGTGGGCAAAAGAATCTATAATTAACAAATTTATTTTTTCTTTCACGTCTTCTCCAAGTATAGTAAACCAGCAGGCGCGTTTGGAATATGAAACCATGCCTCAGGATTTTTTGGAGAGGTATCAGGAGAACATATCGAAGGTCACCCTTGAAGATATTGAGAGGATGGCAAACAGATACCTTCATCCGGATCGTTCCATCCTCGTGGTAGTAGGCAATGATAAAAACTTTGACAAACCCCTACATGAACTGGGCGAGGTCCATGAGATTGATCTGGCAGACGAATGAAACCAGGGTATAGAAAGGAGCGCGGCAAATGGCAAGGCTATTTTTTTTCATAACCATTTTCTCGTTATCATTGATGATAGTTAGCGGGGCGCATGCATTAACAGTAGATGAGATTATCGAGCTCAAGAAGGCTGGTGTGAGTGATGAGACTATTCAGATGTTGATAAAACACCCTTCTCCCGACCCTTACAATAATATGGGTACATGGGAGGTAAAAACCTCCGATGGGAAAGAGGCAACAATCTATACAACCGGTACAGGTAAGGACCGAGGAGAAGAGGATCAGGAAAGGGTTGAGGAAGAAAACAGAGAAAAGGCCTGGGAGATGCTAAACAACATGGTAATAGACGGGCGAAGCGGCGAATGATATTACACGCTAATCAAAAGGTCAAAAGACGAGAGACACGGCTATGGTATGGGCACTGGAACTTCCAAAGTGAGGGTTCAAATCAATCAATGATTCTTTAATATAGGAATAATCAAGGAAGAAGTTCTTGTAGGAAAACCCCGCCCCGGCGGTTACACTTCCGTCAAGAGAGCCCATCCTTAATGCCACATTTTGATGAATGTACTGCTCGACGCCGAAAAAAAACATATCAATATCGTAATAGCCCTTTTCAAGACCATCTATCTCTCCTACCTGCCAATCAAAGGCCAGAAGAGTCCCTTTTCTTGGCTGCCATGAGACACCCATCCGCCAGATCCTGGTGTAGCTGTTAAAAGTAACGTTTTCTTCTTGAATTCTACTGGTGATCTTGGTTTTATCATCGGCGTAATCGTACGTTATTCCCAAATACCAGTTCTTCATGGGCTGATATAAAACTCCAGGCTTTATGTTAAACCTTTGATGTTCTTTACTTTCTGCCAGAGTCTGGTGCACTTTTAGCTTTAGCTTAGCGCTGCTCCATGGTTTAAACCGAAGGCCTAAGGCCAACTTGTCGTTTATCTTCCTTCCGTAATAGATCTTAACGTCTTGTGAATCCAGCTCATATGTCGACCCTGGCAGTTTCTTATTATAAAATCGGTCAGCATTAAGAAGTGTATGAGCCACCTTAAGACACCCATCAGCCAAAAGAAGCAACATCCCATTACTAACCGCATATAATACTCTGCCCCGATTGAAATGAATCTGGGTTGGATTAGAATATACTATCGCGTTGATTCGATATTCATTAAAAACGCTGAGTGATGCCGGGTTGTCGGAGGAGAGGCGGGCTACCGCAGCCCAGGCCCCCCCTATTCCTGCAATGTCAGGATAAGGGGGAAAGGAGACTATTCCTGCTTTGAGAGCTGAACCGAAATCATCGGTCTGTCCTTGTATGGGGGCTAGAAGAAAAAGCTGGGTTACTGTTATAAGCAACAACAAAATTACGTACCTTATACCTGTTCTTGCAATCAGTTTTTCCATCCGTTTCTCCTTTTATGTTCTGTAAGGGACGAGGACGAAACAACTTTCTCAAGTTTACGCTCAGATTTAGGTTAGATTTGTTCGATCTGAAAACGCAAAACCGCAGGAATAGTCGAACTATTTTTTGATTTTTCAGGCTAATAACACCTTTGCAACGGCATTTCTCTGAATCTGATTCGTGCCCTCCAGAAGTTGGAGGCCCTTTGCATCCCTCATCATCCTCTCTACCGGATACTCTTCACTATACCCGTAACCGCCCAGGATGTCGACAGCATGACTGGCTACCGTCATGGCTACATCGGTAGCATAGTATTTTGCCATTGTGGCAAGTTTCATAGATTCTTTCGAGTGTTCTTGGACCAACGTTGCAGCTCTGTAAACGAGATGCCTTGCTGTCTCAGTCAGGGTGGCCATATCTGCTAGCATGTGGCTTATGGCTTGAAACTCCCCTATCGGTTTCCCAAATTGGATCCTCTCCTTTGCATAGCGTATAGCATACTCCAACGCCCCTTGGGCCGTCCCGACACCTGAAGCGCCGGTTAAGGTGCGACCTTCATCCATAACCTTAACGAGATTTCTAAAACCCTCGCCTTCTTTACCTATAAGGTTTTCCTTTGGTACCCGACAATCTTCAAAAACTGATTCACAGTGGTGAATACCTCTGAATCCCAGCATCCTTCCTGTCACACTATGCGAAAAGCCAGGTGTCCCTTTTTCGACTATAAAGGTACTAATCCCGCTCGTGCCAGTATCGGTAACAGTCTTAACAAAAACGAGGGTCATATCGGCAAAATCCATACCGCTATTAAAATTCTTGACCCCATTCAAAACATATTCGTCACCATCCAAGATCGCCTTGGACCTCATGGAACCGATATCCGAACCTGCATCTGGTTCGGTCAGCCCAAACATGCAGAGCTTCTTTCCAGAAATTACATCCGGGAAGTACTTATCCTTTTGCTCTTTTGTGGCAGACAGTCTGAAACAAGACGAGAAAAGCGCATGAGCAACTCCCAGCATGCCCCCCACTACGGTGCTTACTCTGCATAACTCTTCCGTTGCCACGCAGCATGTGAGCATATCAGCATCCGAGCCATAGTATTCCGATGGATAGAATAGAGCAATGAATCCCATCTTGGCAACCTCCTCATATAGGTCCCTAGGCAGGCAATCCTCCTTGTCCATCTCCGATACCCTGGGAGCAACCTTCTCCTCTGCGAACCTCCTGACCGTTTTTCGAAACATCTCTTGTTCCTCTGAAAGCTTGTACGACATCTCTTAGCTCCTCCTTTAATGTGAAATGATTTAAACTTTAACAGATAACTGCAAATACGCGAAGAACGTAAAAGATTGAGAATTTAGTCTCCTTATCGTACTTTGCATCTTTGCGGTGAGGTAATCGCTCGCAATTAATTAAAATCTGAGGTCAGATCTTTCCTTAAGACAATCAATTGTGCCGCTTAGGGACGGGGACGAAATAACTTCCTCAAGTTGGCGCTCAGATTTAGGTTAGATTTGTTCGATCTGAAAACGCAAAACCGCAGGAATAGTCGAACTATTTTGAGGATTTTGTGTTTGAAGATCGGGCAAATATGACCTGAAGATGAGATGCACAAATGGGGAAGTTATTTCGTACCCGTCCCTTAAATCCAAGAAAAATAATGATTACATATTATAATCATAATATCAAAACCTTTTTTTGTAAATTGTGGAGTGTAAAAAAGCCGCTTGAAATGAATACGGCTCATCGCGGATTAGTGGGAAATCCTATATTTTCAGGCTCTCACAAGTAAGCGACAGAATGCAGATTCTGTCGCTTAACATATTATAAACACTGAACAATTAAGAGTAACTTGTGAGTCGTTCCGAAAAACTATCACAAACACTATGTGATTTTATATATATAACTCGTTGATTTGTGGTGTCAACCTGGTCCTGTTTTGATGTTTCATAGATAATACCGATGAGTTATTTGTTTCCAAATCCTATAGCATTGCCAACACCATATTGTATTGGTTCCTAAAAATCAAGGCTCTATATGGATTCCAGGTTGGTGACTATTTTTGCCGTACTTTGATGCTTTGCCCTAAGAGGCATGTAAGATAAAGCTCAATCAATTCAGTATCTTGCAGACCATAATTTCAACTGATTGCAAAGCTATAGATTTTCAGATATTTAAGTTCACAAGGCCAGAGGGAGGAATCAGAGTAAGTCGTACATTGAGTACGTCGTCGAGGATTCCGACCGATAACGCCGTGAAATTTAATATATGAAAATCTATATATGAGAAAATTGGTGTGCCAACCTGGAATCCATATAGAGCCAAAATCAATATAGGATATCGGAGGGGAAATTGGTTTAGAAAGTGGGGGTCAGTTTAAGATAATTAAATATCTGATAAGCTATAGTTCCAAAATCCGGCAAGGGGGTCTGTAATACTAACTTGACTAACTTGGGATAAAATAATGCGAAAGCGTAAACTTTTCAAGCTGTGCAGTTACCCAACAATAGCGCATATGACTTGAATAATCTTCTCCTCACGGCTTGATTCATTTTGAAGATTCTAAATTCGTTACGCTAAATTGCAGATAACTCGGTCGCAAACTCCCTCAAACAATCTGCAATTTTCAGCTTCACTCACT